>Ga0082335_1001569_pt1 | contig 47346 bp, 44 predicted proteins | sample Subgrocontami58m_FD_72375 | JGI IMG/M metagenome (GOLD analysis project Ga0082335, IMG submission 72375) | Subsurface groundwater microbial communities from S. Glens Falls, New York, USA - GMW37 contaminated, 5.8 m (SPADES assembly) (version 2) ... | reverse complement strand
GGTCGAGCGACTCGAACCAGCGAATGCGAAACACTTCGGGCGGGATGTTGAAGAGTCCGCCGAGGGAGATCATGCCCAAGGTGATCGCGCCGTTGGTCTGGTCGAACATATTGCGCCACACGGTGGCGATGACCAATGTCGGCAGCACGATAGGGAGGATATAGATGGCGCGATATACACCTTTGAACCACAACCCCTTTGTGTTAAGCAGCACGGCGATCAACACGCCGACCACAACGTGGATCGGCACATTGGTGAACGTCCAAATTAAATTGAACGAGAGGATACGTAGGAAATCAAAATTGGTGACCTTCGCCGAGAGCGCGCCGCTTAAGATGTCCATGTAGTTCTTCAGCCCAACCCACTCCGGCGGATCGGAATTGAGACGCAGGTTGGTGATGTCGTAGCTGGTGAAGGACATCCACACTTGATACAAGAGTGGATAGAATGTGATCACACTCATGATCACGAAGGACGGGACAAGATACATGTAGGCAGCGCGGACGTAGGTTGTCCGCATCCACCATCGCCCAAAATCACTTGGCTCGCTGTTAGAAGTGTTAATCGCCATAGTATTTCCTCTCTATCAAAGTTGATCGGCACGCAGCTACGAACCTAATTGTATTCAATTTTAGCGAATAGAAAAGAACGGTGATTAAAAAAACCCGAAGGGCTTTTAGACCCTTCGGGTTTGTGTTACACAGAAAACTTATTTGCCGTTGGCTTTGTTCATCAAGCCGCAAGCTTCCTGCACACCATCTGCCGGTGTGGATTTGCCTTCGAGAACTTTGGTGAACATATTGCCAAAGGGTTCCCAGTAGTTGCCGAACTCTTTGCTTTGCGGTCGGGCAAAACCATCCGCTGAAGCTTTGGCAAAGGCCGCCACGAGCGGGTCGGCCGAAGTGACATCTTTGCGAATCGGAACGTGGCCTGCGCTGTCGGTGTACATTTGCGACGATTCTTTGCTGACGAGTTGCAACGCCGCGCCCACAACGAGATCAACGTTCTTGACATTCGGGTTAATGTAGAAGCCGTCAATGCCGTTGAATGGGCTGGCTTTGCCTTTAGCGCCAGAGGGCATCGAAGCTACGCCAAGTTTGTCGCCGAGGTCTTTCTTGTAATCGGCGAGCGCCCAAGGACCATTGACCATCATCGCTACTTTTCCTTGGCGGAACGGAGTCTCAAACTTGCCGTAGTCGGCTTCCAACGCTGCGCCGGCTTTCTTCAGGTCGAGCAGATATTGCATGGCATCGGTGCCACCGGTGGTGTCGAGGACGCACTTCTGGCTGTCGTCCAACAACTTGCCGCCGAAGGAACCGAAGAAACCATAGTCGTGATACGCGCCGATGAAGAGATTGAGCGACTTGCCGCCTTTAACCGCCGCCAACAATTCGTCGGTGGTCGTCGGGGCTTTGTCAATCAAAGACTTGTTGTAATACAACGCAACGGCTTTGGCAGATTCCGGAACGCCGTAAAGCTTGCCGTCCACTTTCATGCCGTCCACGGAGTTCGCGGCGAAATCGCCGAGCTTGCCGTCGAGCTGCTTGGTAACATCGAGGATGAGTTTGCCGCGCGCGAGGTTGCCCAGATCATCGTTGGGGGCAACGAACATATCAGGACCCGCGCCGGAGGCAACTTCGGTCTTGTACTTGTCGAAGAGCTTGTCGAACGGGACTTGCAACACATTGAGCTTAAGATCAGGATTCTTCTTCGAGACTGCAGCCACAATACTGGTCAATGTGCTTTCCTCTGCGCTGCCGGTTGAGTAACCGTGCCACAGTGTCACTTCACCCTTTAAGCCGACTGCTACGGGAACGGGAGCAGCAGTGGGTGGTACAGGGGTCGCGCAGGCTGTCAACGCCAGCGCAAAAACCGCCAGCACGGACAACACGGTAAAAAGATTCTTTTTCATTTTAGTATTCTCCTCCAAGAGAATTTTGAACATGAACTGCATTGATATTTAGTCGTGCGTAAGAGTCACAACAAGTAATCCAATTATTTTGATCCGCTTCACTCCTTTCTAAGTCGCTAAACACTTACTATGCACGGAAAACGCGCAAAGTGACCCCCACGATTCTAATCGTTTCGAAAACGAATTGTTATAGGAAACGGTGATGTATTTCGGAGGGGAGCTTCGTCTAGTGTGTCCAAAGCATATCACGCTATAGATTCATGTCAAGCAATAAAAACAAAACTGTGATCTCTTAGTGTAGCTGTGCGTCGATCAATGCTTCTGCAGCTTGCGCTACGTGTGTGGACGGATTATTGGCTGGCCCAAACATACGCGCCGCTATAAACGCCCCGTCCATCAATAAAAATAATTGGTCGGCGAGAGTATCAGGCTTGCGCGCCCCTGCCTGTCGCGCCAAATCACGGAAATGCTTCCGAACTGCCTGTTTATGCTCCAACGCCACTTGATGTCCCGCATATTCGATCTCGGGAAATTCAGCAGCTACATTTAAAAAAGGGCACCCATGGCAAGTGGGTTTAGTTGTCAGCGTCGCCAGCGATTTAAAGAAAGCCAATAGTTTATCGCGTGGCTCTTCAACCCGGCTCGTCGTTTTGTCAAACCAGACCCAGAACTGTTCGTTGCTCTCTTTAAGGTAAGCCACAATCAAATCATCTTTGGATGGGAAGTGGCGGTAGAGAGTCATCTTCCCCACGCCGGACTCAGCCACAATGGCGTCAACGCCAACGGCACGATAGCCATTCTCAAAGAAGAGTCGGGCGGCAATTTCTAACAATTGTTTTTTAGCCGAATAGGTAGTGTCTGCCATAAACCTCTTGATCCCCTTGACACGATACAGGTCGGTATCGTATGATACGCCTTAACGATACAGGTCTGTATTATAACACCTGTTGTCAATCCCGGCACAGGCGGAGTTAAAAAATCAAAAAGGAGTAACGCAATGAAAATCGGCATACTCGGCACAAGCATGGTTGGTCAAGCGATTAGTGGAAAGCTGGCAGAACTTGGTCACGACGTGATGGTCGGCACGCGCGATGTGGCAAAGACATTGGCGCACACCGAACCCCATCCCTACGGCTTTCCAGCTTTCAGCGTCTGGCAGAAAGAACACGCGAGCGTTAAACTCGGAACCTTTGCCGACGCCGCCAAACACGGTGAAGTGGTATTCAATGCCACGAACGGCACGGGTTCATTAGAGGCGCTCAAGCTGGCTGGTGAATCCAACATCAACGGCAAGGTACTTGTGGATATCGCCAATCCGCTTGATTTCTCCCAGGGCAATCCGCCATCGCTCTCGGTGAGCAACACCGATTCGTTGGGGGAGCAGATCCAGCGCGCTTATCCTAACGTGAAGGTGGTGAAGACCCTCAACACGGTGACTGCATTTCTGATGGTAAACCCTGGGCTGGTTGGCAACGCTGACCACACGCTGTTTGTGTGTGGCAATGATACGGAGGCCAAAGCCCAAGTGACCGAGTGGCTCAAAGGTTGGTTCGGCTGGAAAGATGTGATTGACCTGGGCGACATCACGAACGCGCGCGGCACAGAGATGTTACTGCCAATTTGGATCAGGCTGTGGGGAGCGTTGCAAACAGGGATGTTCAACTTCAAGGTTGTGAGGTAAAGCCAATTCAAGGAGAGGGTTAATGAAAGCATTCATCGTTTATTGGCATCCCGAGCCCCAAAGTTTTAACGGCGCGATGTTCCGCGCAGCTTGTAAGACGCTTGTCGAGGCGGGGCATGAGGTAAAGACTTCCGACCTGCATGAAATGCGTTTTGATCCCGTTTCCACTCGGAATAATTTTACAACAGTCAAAGACCCGAATTATCTCAGGCAACAGATCGAAGAAATGTACGCTACTGAAATGAATGGCTTTTCAGCAGACATCGAGTCCGAGATGCGAAAGATAGAGTGGTGCGACCTGATGATCTGGCAGTTTCCGCTCTGGTGATTTGGGTTGCCAGCCGCACTCAAAGGCTGGGTTGATCGCGTTTTTGCGATGGGACGCATCTACGGCGGCGGGCGGATGTACGAGAGCGGCGTTTTTCGCGGCAAGCGCGCGCTACTCTCCCTGACGACCGGCGGTCCCGAAGCGACCTATCATAAGGAGGGATTCACCGGAGACATTGCTGGAATTCTGCGCCCGATTCAGCGAGGCATGTTACAGTTCGTTGGCTTTGACGTATTGTCCCCACAGATCGTGTATGGACCTGCTCGCATGACGGACGAACAGCGAAAACGACAGATAGAGGCTTTTACCGCGCGCCTGCAGAGAATTACTTACGAAGCGCCCATTGATGTTGGAATCTACCGATAAGGAGAAATTTCAATGCGATACAAACTACTCGGACATAGCGGCTTGCGCGTTTCCGAACTCGCCCTCGGCACGATGACCTTCGGCGAAGAGTGGGGCTGGGGTGCGTCAAAGGAAGAGAGCCGCAAGATATTCGACGCCTTCGCGGAGGCGGACGGCAACTTCATTGACACCGCCAACCGCTACACCAACGGCACGAGCGAGAAATACGTTGGCGAGTTTATCGCGGCGGATCGCGAGCGCTTCGTCGTGGCGACCAAGTACTCCCTGTTCATGCGCCGCGATGATCCGAATGCCAGCGGAAATCATCGCAAGAATATGATCCAATCTTTGGAAGCCAGCCTGAAACGACTCAACACCGATTACATTGATCTGTATTGGGTGCATGCCTGGGATTTTATGACTCCCGTGGAAGAAGTCATGCGCGCGCTCGACGACATGGTGCGGGCGGGGAAAATCCTGTACGTCGGCGTGTCGGATACGCCCGCCTGGATTGTCTCGCGCGCCAACACCCTGGCTGAACTGCGCGGCTGGTCGCGCTTCGTCGGTTTGCAGATTCGCTACAATCTGGTAGACCGCGCCGCCGAGCGCGATCTTCTGCCGATGGCGCGCTCACTCGATCTCGCCGTGACCCCGTGGAACGTACTGGGCGCGGGGGTACTCACAGGTAAATACAATCAGAAGAAAACCGCTCAAGGACGGGCCGCCAACTGGAAGGAGATTCCGCCTTATCAGTTGAAAGTGGCGGAGACGGTGATGGATGTGGCGAAGGAGATCGGTTGCACACCCGCGCAGGTCGCGCTCAGTTGGGTGCGCCAACAACCAGGTGTGATCATCCCCCTGCTCGGCGCGGCTAAAGTGACACAGCTGCAGGAGAACCTCGACTCGCTCCAGGTCACGCTGGACGCGGCGCAACTGGCGAAGTTGGACGCCGTGAGCAAGATCGAACTCGGCTTCCCGCACGACTTTCTAGCCTCGGATGAAATCCATGATGTTGTGTTTGGCGGCACGTTTGCGAAGATAGATAACCATCGCTAATTTATCTTGCTTGCCTCGCCTGCTTGTGATAGTATTCCGCACACAACGCGGGTGTTGCCAAGTGGTTAAGGCATCAGTTTTCCAAGCGCATACCCAAACGCTCACCCCTACATATCGGCAACGCACTGCAAAATAAAAGCCCCACCACTGTCTGTGGCGGGGCTTTTTAGTTGACGAAGATTCGTAACGCATCAGACTCTCAAACTTTTCACTCACGTAATATAGCTCGCATAAAGTATTGACTCGCTTTCAAAGAAAGCTATACTGATTGAAGTTGCTGACGTTTTTGAACGTCACCTTACTTGATCGGACTTAGTCCGATCCCCTCGATGACTAACGCTCATAGAGTAAAAGTCATCTGCTTCTCTTGCATTCGTTCATAGAATGAATGCAAGCCCTGGCTCCTAGAGCCGTGCGCCGGTTGGTTTGCAACTTCCAATCATCAGCGTGTATGCCCACCCAAAAGTTGCACTTGCGCCTTCGGGCGTGTGTGGTCGAACAGACCATCTCAACGGGTAAATTTTTTATAGGGACTCAAACCTAGAAGAAACTGCGAAACAGCGCGCCCGATGCGATGGGCGACCCGCGCCTAACGTTCAAAACTTTATGACACAACAATCACCCAAACGTTCCCCCCGCCCCGGTTCACTCGGTCACCAGTTTATGAAAATCTTGCAAGCGGTCTTCCGCCCTTCAATGTCGCGCAAACACGCGAAGCAAGACGGGCGCGAGAAACCTTTCATCATGGGCATCAACACCATGAAGATGTACGTGCGTGAGATGTATGACTTAGCACACTTTCTCCGCAAGGATTACCCGGAATGCCGTTCAGCCAAAGACATCACACCAAAAATGGTTGATGATTTCATAGCAGCAGCGCTTAAGCGCAAATTAGCCACCGGCACACTGGGACGTTACCAAGCCGGCATTCGCAAACTCGATGAAGCCATGCGACATTTGAAACTCAAACCGGCTGACGCGCCGCGACTATTGCCCACTATGAAGCAGGGTGGCAAGCGTGGCTTCCGTGCAGCAACATCTACCGAAGCATATTCGGAAGAGCAAGCAGAAAGTATTTTGGACTTTATCAAAAAGTATGGCTCGAAGAAGTATGGTCCTGTGGCAGCGTTGATAGTGGAACTGATGATCATTGTAGGGCTACGAATATCCGAAGCAGTTTACCTGCGCGCCGAAAACATTGACGAGCCGGAACGAATTATTTGGTTGGAGAAAAACAAAAACCGTAGCAAAGGGGGAAGACCACGCGAAACGCTAGAGTACGACAAAGCGGGCGCGGCTTTTATGTCCGCGCTAAAACGGCGAGGGGAACAAAACCCAACGGGGCATATTTTCAAAAACCGTGCGAGCTTGGGCGATCAGGTGGGCAATGAAATCAGGCGGGCATGCAGCGCGTTAGGAATAGAATCGTTGGGGTCTCACGCCTTTCGCAAGCGCAACGCACAAGATCATCATGCACGTCTGATGACTCAAGGCTTGAACGACACCGAAGCACGATGGCAAGTGGCGAAACATTTGGGGCATAACCGTATCAATGTGGTAAGCGAATCTTATGTGCCGCCACAAGATCGGGAAAGCTGATCGACTGCCACGAGAGATCGCAATGCGCCCGAAGATAGTTTTACTTCAAGCGTTCTCGCACGACTTGAAGATGGGCAAGCATTTCGGCGGGAGTGAAATCAAATTCTCGAGCGCGAGGTAGCGACTCGCGCGTGAAGCGTTCGAGCTCTTCCAAAGTAATCAATTCACTTTGAACCAGAAAAACTACATCATCAATATCGGTGTCAAAGCCACGATCTATTTTGCTCAGGGCAATGCTGTACGGGTCAAAGATATAGACTTCGAGGTTTCCAAATGTGCCAAAGGGCAAACTACGTTGATATCCATCGTGAGCGACTGGCGTGAAGCGTTCAATCGGCACAGCCTCTACGTCCAACCCCATTTCATGCGCGACTTCTTCCATGACTTTCTGCAAGTCGTCTTTTTTTAGATCATCCCCTACGTAATCAATATCTAGAGTCGGGCGCGGACTACCCAGTAAACATAACGCGCTTCCGCCTAACAGATAAAGTTGCACAGAAGAAGGGTAACGCTTTCCTACCGCGTCCAACAAAGCGCGGATCTGATCGCTTTCTACTTTCGCCATTGTTTTTCTCGTTCCGCATGACTCAACCAGCGTTGCGCGGCGTGTTGATATGTGCCAAACCAGTTAAGGCGCATGCCGCTCAGAATTTGGTGACGTTCTGCCAGCAGACGCAGATTTTCTTCAGCATCAGGCGTGAAAAGTATTTCCAGATCATTTGAAAAATGATCTGGAAGGGAGGGTTTTTGGCCAAGTAACGCATTCAGGCGTGAACGATATTCTTGTTGTAACCAGACCGCCGCACTGTAATAGCATTGCAGTGTAATCCGCGCGGATGCATCAAGTTTTTGCGCGGCAGCGCGGACGTGTCCAGCGAATTCCGGATGTTCGAGAAAGAGCGGGATGAGCGCTAAACGGAGGCGCGCTTCGTTGCTCGCTGCCAACCCGGAAATTAGATTTATCGGTTCTTGATGCAAAGTCTCGCCGCTGCTCTCACCACCCATGATGAACCTTACGCCCAACGCGTGGAGGGAATTTGCTAACCGTTCACCTGTAATTATGGGAGACATCACCTCTAAGTTCGATGAATTTTTGTGTGAGCGTTTCATACAACGAAAAATGTCCCCTTATCGCAAGAGCATCAAGCTGCTGAGCGGCAGGCAAACGATACGCGGATCGTCCACAGTCGCTTCATCTGTTTGCGTGATGAGCAAGGCAAAGGGAGCGTTATAAACAGTTTTCTCCAAAAAAGTTCGTAAGCCTTCGGTATCCGCCAGGCGATCAATACGCTGGCGATATTTGATCTCCATCGGAATACGCAACGTGCCAATCGTTAGTACATAATCAATTTCGGGTTCGTGTGTGCGCGCCGGGAAGTGAGCGAGATCAAGTCCGCCAATGCTTGATAAGGTTGCACCGGCGACGCTTTCGGCAATGCGTCCAGCTAAATCGGAGAGATGTGGAGATTGGGCAAGTTGAGCCGGCGCAAGGGGGATGACTTCTTGCAACCAGCTAGCGCGTAGCCCGTGATCGACTAAACAGATTTTCGGCGCGCCACGTTTTTTCTTCAAGCGAATTTCTAACGGCTCGACCAAACGTATCAGCAACGAGTTCGAGAGAAACTTCATGTATTGCTGAACACGCAGCGTGCCAACATTCGCCTGCAAGGCTCTCTGGGCTTCACGTGCCAACAAATTGTATTCCGGCGACTGCCCGATATAACGACAAGACAATCTAAACAATTCTTCAAGTAAAGCCGCATCACGTTTACGCCCCCGCTCGCCAATCCGTAGATCATGTTGAATCACTCGCTTGATAACTGTTTCATTAAGTTGATCGGCGATATTTGACCAGGCGATCTCGCGTGCCTGATGCACCATCGGGTACGCGCCACGTTCCGAGAAAGCTTGGAAAGCCGCATCACGTTCAACCTGATGCTTCATGCCATACTGCCATAACTCCTGCCAAAATTCTCGCCGCGTCAATGGTTCGAGCCCATTATCTGCCAAGAAAGCCGGCGGCATGGGGATAGCGCGGAAGTTGCCTACTTCCGTAAGCGACAACGTCCCTGCTTCAATCGTCGTAATCCGCCCGGCTAAACTATCGCGCCCCATTTCGATACGTAAGGCTGAACTCCCGGTGACAACAGCTTGCACGGTTGAAGAGTCCACTAAGGATTTAAGTTGCGGCGCCCAATCGGAGAGATTTTGAATTTCATCAAAGAAAAGGAAAGCGGGCTGACTGACATGAGCGGCTTCATTGAGTGTTTGCTTGAGGACGGCGGACTCATACCAATCTACAATTCGCAGAATCGGTTCACGTAAATTGCTGATGGTTGGAATATCGTCAAACTGCACGCGGCAAATACGTTCGGGTTTAACTCCGCTCGCCAGTAAATCTTGAATGAGATGAAGTTGGGCAGTGGTTTTACCAATTTGGCGGGGGCCGCGCACGACGACGATGGGCGCGAGACGTTGAGTTAATCGCCGTTGCATCATGGCAACTAACGCGCGGCGAGTCGTCGGCAAGACAGCGCCTTGTTTGCCTTGCCACCACGGATTGAATCGCAACAAATCTTGCACGAGGTCGCCGGACAAGCTTAAAGTAGGAAACACAGAATTATCTAGAACAGTCATCGCTTTGCCTTTACCACAAACGTTAGGTTTCTATTCTACTCCAGACCAACTCCGCTTTTCCAACTGTGCCACAAATGGGTTTGAGGTCGGACCACTTAATCTTTTTCGTCATTTGCCATTATTCACTGATTCGTTTTTGCTTGCATTTCTTTCGCCGCTTCATATGTGCGTGCGCTTTCGTTACTTCCCCACTGCATTCTCATCCCCCACCACCATACTCCCGCCTACATTGCCGCCAATATAGATGTTCGTCACATTCCCAAGGTTTTCCTTTCGTTGCTCTTCGCTCTCAATGCCGCTCAAGATTTGGCGGACATTCACTTTAACCAGACGTTGCCCATCTTTGACCAAGTGTGTTTCTTGTCCTTCACGTTCGAGCATTAGCAAATAATCATATTCGAGCGGCTCGGCATTGGGCGCGCCAGGGATGGGCACACGTTTGGCAGGGTTCAACCCCTTGATGGAATTATGAATCTCATCCAACTGATACCGTATTGCGGAAAGCGCATCGCGGCGTGTGTGTTCAAGTCCATCTATTGCGATGGTAATTTTGCGATCTTCAATATCGGCTTTGACCAGGGCGGTGTTGTTGCCAATTTTTAGCACGACGCCCGTGCGCCAGACAAAATTGCCATCAATCTTTTGGTTCATACGGACAATGAATCGGGTTATAACGCTCGATGGCAAAACAGGATAGGCATATTCAAACGCAGGCACACCATTGAAATTCAAATTAGCAGATTGATCTTTGGGTAATAAATCGGGAACCAAGAAAGTCTTATCGGCTTCAATGTCGTAGCACAGTTCAAATTTCTTCATCATGTCCACAATGAAGAGCCGCTTACCACGTGGATATTCGGGCAGGTTGAGAATCTCATCGAGCATGGACACGGTCAGCACGCCTTTGTTTTGGAACAAGTTGTGCGAGTTGAGAATTTTATACACGCCATTCGTAACCCATTGCGGATTGAGAATGCCGAGCGCTTCGAGGCGCGGATCATCTTGGAAGTGAAGGACAACGCCTAGGTCGTGCAGAAAGCCAATCAGCGTGCGTTGACTGGTTTCATCGGTCACATCGTTTTCGGTGCACAGGTCAAGATATTTATCGTGAGTAATGAAATTGGACTTGTGCCCCAGCCCTTCCAGTTTGGTTTTGACTGTGAACCAGTTTTCAGGCAGTAGATCGCGGACGTGCGGCAGGTTGTTAACTTGCTTGGCGATAGCGGCTTTGAGTTTTTCAATGCCTGCGCCTGTGGCGGCGGATGTTTCGAGAATGCCCACCATGTTGGGATATTTCTTTTGTAAACCCGTGCGGTCAATATCGAGCGGGTGTTGGTCGGTTTTATTACCGACAATCAGGACAGGCGATTCATCACTAAAGGATTGAATGATCTTGAGCCAGTATTCGACGCGGTTTTCTTCCTGGGTTAAACGGGAGTCAAGCACCAAAAGGTAGAGACTGCGCTTGGTGAGAAAGAACTGGTGGGTGGCATGCATGATTTCCTGTCCACCGAAGTCCCAGATGTTGAGGCGGATTTTTGATGGTTGGTTTTTGATTTTAGATTGAGTATCAACCTGCCAGTGATTTATAGATATGCCCTCAGTTTTAATTTCGTTTGAGTTGAATTTGTTTATTACTAATCGATTAACTAATGAAGTTTTACCCACGCTACCTTGCCCAATTACTAATATCTTTGCTTCACCCAGCACTTTTTTCTCCCCTGATAGTTGTGCAAAGTAATAACTCAGGATAATTTGAGGCTGCTCAACTTTATCCATGATTTCTAATGGGATTGGCAACTGGGTATCGCTTAAGTCTAAAGAGAGTAGTTTGCTTAATTTTCGCAAACTAGATGGCAAGGCATTCAAGTGGGTTCGTCTTAGAATTAACTTCTCCAAGTTACTTAAATTACCTATTTCTGAAGGTATTGACTTTAAAGGATTGGCACCTAAGTTCAGTATTCGAAGATTTGCCAATCGTTCTATTGTTGGTTGAATAAACATTAACTCATTACCGACAATTTCGAGTACTTTCAGACTTTTAAGTTGAACTATTTCATGAGGGATTGTCAGAAGATTATTGAGATTTAAGTGCAATTCTTCTAAGTTATCTAAGAGACTTAATTCCGGCTGCAAGTGTGTAAAATCATTGCTATTTAAGTTTAATATTTTTAGGTTATGGAGATCACCAATTTCCTTCGGCAACAGGTTTAATTTATTCTTACGTGTATCAAGTGATTCAAGATTTACTAATTTGCTGATTTCAGAAGGCAGTGTGACGAGTTGATTGTCTGATAAATTTAATGCCAATAAACTTGAAATTTTCCAGATTTCCTTGGGTAGTTTGGAAAGGGAATTCCCACTCAGGTCCAAATATAACAAGTTCGTCAAATCGCCAATTTCAGACGGAAAGAAAAAATATGGCGTAAGTTTAGATAAGTTTAAGTCATGCTTATTTCCAAGGGCTACTTCGCGAATATTTTGCCAAACTGTAATTTCAAGATCGTTTCTTGATATCTTGTAATCTAATTCAGTAGAAGTGCCTTGAGTTCGAATAATTTTTTCCAGAGTTTTTGTGCTGCGACGGAGACCAGCCAACTCTGAATCTATTTTTTGGAGCAAGTTTTCATTCATAGTTGCGCCTATTAAACCAAAATGCTATTGGAGCCCTAATAATATTCCCTCACATATCCATACGCCTTCTCGAACAACTCCGTGTCGGTATGCAATTTGTATTTCGCTAGTGTTCGGCGTAACGCCTTCCGTACTTCGCGTTTGCCGCCCTCGGTGGACTGCCAATCGGGGAAGCGGATTTGGCGGACGATGTCGTCAATGTCATCCACGATGCGCTCGACCATGACCGGCGTGTTCTCGTTGCGGGCTTGTTGGAAGAGTTCGGTCAGGGCAGTTTTGCCGCGGTCTTCATCTTCGGCGGGCGGAGTTTCTTTTTCGGCGTTGACCAGATCGCGGGCGAGGTCGAGCAAGGCTTTGAGGAAGGCGATGCTGTGCAGTTGCCCGGCTTCGTGCTGCTCTTTGAGTTTTTCGAGTCGCTCGGAGAGTTGGCGGAAGCGCAGGTTGCCGATATGCTTGCGTAGACGATCCACGATCTTGATCTGCAATTCCTTGGCTTTGAGATCGGGGTTATCAGTTTTGAGTACGGCTTCGAGCAATTCAGCATCAAGTACGATCTCGTCGAGGTCGTCGCGCACGGCGGCGACGTGGATGTTTTGGTGAATGAGTTCAATGGTCTTGGCGCCGAGCGAGTGCCAGAGCAACGCGCCTGTGCCACTGGTGGGTTGAACAGAGACATACACCTGCGAGAGCCAGCGATAGTCGGTTTCGTATTGCGCCAACATTGGATCGGGTGAGATGGCTTCCCACAAACTTGAAAGATAACTGTAATCAGCAGCGAAGGAGTCGCGCACGTCGTTGTTGGGCAGACATTCCTGCGCGGCGATCAGTCCTTCGTAGCCGCTGATGCTTTTATCCACTCCAGCAAAGTAGGCGAGACATTTTTGCATGGCTTCGGGGAATTTGGTTTGCAAGTTGACGATGTCGGAGACGACGTGACGGAAACCTTCTTCGTCGAACTCGAGTGATTTGGCAACGTCATCGAAGATGCCGAGATAATCCACGATCAAGCCGAAAGACTTTTTATCGCCGTAAGTGCGGTTGGTGCGCGTGATTGCCTGCAACAGTGTGTGGTCGCGCATGGGCTTGTCGAGATACATCGCTTGCAAAATCGGCGCGTCGAAGCCAGTGAGCAGTTTGGCGGTGACGATGAGAATTTGCAGCGGGTCGTTGGGGTCACGGTAACGGTCGAGTAGTTTTTCTTCGGCATCACGGTCACGCTTGAGGGGCTTGTAGCGTTCGTCTTCGCGTTCCTTGCCAGAAACCGAGATGACAATATCGCTCGCCTCAGGTGGTAGGTGCTTATCCAGTTGCGCTTTGTAAAGCAAACAACTTTCCTGATCATATGTGACCAACATGGCTTTGAAGCCGTTAGGTTTTACTTTCTCTTGATAATGGCGTGCTACATCGGCGCAGATTTTTTCGATGCGCTCCGGAACTTTGACCAGCACTGCCATTTTGGCGGCGGCTTTCGCCAGAGTATCTCGATCCAGGTCGGAAAGGGAGCCGGTGAGCTCGGCGTAGGCGGCATCAATCGCGTCTTTATCAATATGCAATTCCACCAGACGCGGCTCAAAGTGCAACGGCAGAGTCGCGCCATCACGGATCGATTCTTCAAATCCATAACGACTCATGTAACCGCGTTCGTCTTCATCTGCACCGAAGGCATAGAAGGTGTTGCGGTCGCGGCGGTTGATGGGCGTGCCGGTCAGCCCGAAGAAAAATGCGTGAGGCAAGGCGGCGCGCATTTTCATTCCGAGATCGCCTTCTTGCGTGCGATGGGCTTCATCCACCAGCACGATGATGTTCTCGTGTAGGGGCGGACGGCTGTCCGCCCTTACATCAGCCGCCCCCATTTCTGCAAATTTAAAAATAGTGGTGATGATGATCTTGCGCGTATCTTGCTTGAGCAGGGTTTCGAGTTCGGCGCGGGTTTCGGCTTTGACCAGATTGGGAATATCTGAGGCGTGAAAGGTGGCGCTGATTTGCGAGTCGAGGTCAATGCGGTCAACCACAATGATCACGGTGGGGTTATGCAAGGCGGCTTGCAGGCGAAGTTTTTGCGCGGCGAACACCATGAGCAGCGATTTGCCCGATCCTTGAAAATGCCAAATCAATCCTTTTTTAGTTTTGCCTTCAAGCACACGCTGCACGATTTTGTTTGCGCCTTCATACTGTTGGTAACGGCAGATGATTTTCAGGCGGCGTTTATTTTTATCGGTGGCGAATAAAGTGAAGTGGGCGAGGATGTCGAGTAGGATGTTGGGGCGCAGCAGATTGGGAATGGACTCGGCTAATTTTTTGAGGGCGGCAGCCGTTGGCGGCACGGGGGCGCGGGCAGCGGCGACTTTAGCTTTGAGTGAATCCATCAGCCAAGGACTCCACTTTTCGATGGGCGTGTGAATCGCGCCGTAGCGCAGGTCTTTGCCTTCGGTGGCGACGTTAAGTACGTTGCAAGCAAAAAGTTCGGGGACAAATTTTTCGTAGTCGTCGTGAAGTTGTTTAGCACCATCGAACCAACTAACGGCGTTGCGAACAGGGGTCTTGGTTTCGACGATGGCGAGCGGCAGACCGTTGACATACAACACAAGGTCGGCGCGGCGCTCGGCGGGACCGGCGCGGAAAGTGACTTGAGTTGAAGCGATGTATTGATTGCGATCAAGACCCTGCCCTGAGCCTGCCGAAGGGTCATCGTACTCGATCAATTTCACAGTAACGTGTTCGCCCTTTGCACCAAAGGGCATGGAGCGGTCGCCGCGCAGCCAAGCGGTAAATTCTTCGTTGGCGCGGATGAGTCCATCGGAGCGCACCGAGAGGACGATGGCACGAAGTTTATAAAGCACTTCGTCGGCGCGTTCGGGCTGGGCGGCGATCTCAGGGTTAAGGCGGATGAGAGCATCGCGCAGATAGTTTTCAATGAACACATCGTTGATGCGGCGCGGCAGAGCGAGCGAGGGAACATAATGCCAGCCCGCGCCTTTGTGATTACGCCCGAGAGGAATATAAGGCGCGGTATCGTCATGAATCTCTCTGCCCGATACGGGCGGCGGCGTTACGCCCGTGAGCAGATTGACAACATAGTTTTCGACGGTGTTCTGTTCGTTGAACATAGGATTACCTTTACTATAAACCTTTATTGATTACCAGATAGTTTTGCTTCCCTTAGTTTTGAAAACAAGTTCATAGCGTCATTTTTTGTCTTGGAAGTTGCTTCAAGCGAATTAAGAGCAGTTTGTATTTTTGCAACAACTTCTTCCTGCTCTTTTAGAGATGGCAATGATATTGGCATTTCTTGAAGCAAAGTAGCATTCAAATTTTGCTGAATTCCACCCGCTTTTCGCGTCAGTACAAATTGCTGTCCATGCGAACTGTTCAGCCACCAGCATAAAAAGTCTGAGTTCAGTTTTTGCGAGACAGGACGTGCTATTAGAGTTGTAAAAGTTTGGGCATTATCTAAATCAAAAGGAACCACAGCAGAAATTCCAGGTTTTCCTGTACGAGCGATTACAACATCTCCTGCCTTGACCCGTTTTGTGCAGTACTCTTCATCAAATTCTGATGACAGAAATGGCATATCTTCGCGAGAAATGTAACCTGCATTGATGTCTGTATTTCTAATCAGAGGAATACCAGATTCTCGATAAGCATGAGAAGCAGACGATGCTATACCAACTGTAATTTTCGAACACACTTCCTTTAGTTTTACTTGTTTCCTTGTCTCACGATGAGCAAGTAAATCATCCACTAAAGAATTAAACAAAATCTTGAGTTTATTTTCTAATTCAACCAAACTATCGCAATAATTATTGGCTGTAGTCAGCAGATTTACTATTTCTCGCTGCTCTTCAATGGGTAGGAGAGGGAATTCATAATTTGCTAAATCGCTCCAACGTGTGCGCGGTGAAAGCGAGCCTGCCGAAGTTTTCAACGCTTGCTCAAAGAATCCATCACTCTGGCAAATGAAAGGTAACAACTCTGGCAGTAAGCGATCATCGGCGGGTTCAAATACCAAAATATCGCTGGAGCAAATTCCATCAAACTCAGCGAATGCCACCTTGCGCTGATACGCGCGCCGTTTTCCAAAAAGCACTTGACCATGTTTGAAGGTGTTAGTGAAGGTCGTTCCATCCGCAACCAATCCCCAACTGCTGATGTGTAAATTTTCGGGCGTGATGTGTTCAAGTCCTACGTAACGCTCAATGCCAGCAGCGAGTGGGTCTGAGACACGGTCGGTGTTGAGGTGGACGATGTCACCGAAGCGGACGAGGGGGTGGGACATGAGATGTCGATGGGGGTTTTACTGTTCGAGTGCTGCCGAAGTCAGAATTGGTAAAAGATATGTGCTTTCAGCATCTATATTTTCAGGCAATGGTTTAGCCTGCCGCTAGTTTTGGACTTGCTATCTAACTAAAGGCAGTGGTCATTCAGCATTTTGAAAAATTATGAAATTAATCAATCAGCCCATACAAGAGTGCGTTTAAGACCATTGAGATGAGTCATTGGCAAATATTTGTCGTGCTGCAAACGCCCAATAACAATCCCTGGCGCAATCCCGATTTTTTTTGCAAACTCAAGAACATCTGCCTCACTCAAGTAATCCCTTCGAGGGTTAAAACTGCGATATTCCGATGGGGGAATGAGGACATCTGCGGCAAAGCGATTTGCTTCATCTTCCTTATCTCCCTCTACACCTTTGCCTTCCAGAAAAACATCTCGCTTTCCGTGGTGCAATATATGACCTGCTTCATGGAAAAAAGTAAACCACAGCTGGTCGTCTCTTTTGTATAAGAGGCTAAGTTGTATCAGTGCCTTAGTTGGAGTCAGCCAGCGTGTAGCACCGCTAGTCCGCAAGCGGGGCAATTCATGAATAAAAACAACAGCCACGCCTGCCTTAGCGCACAATCGTGTTATATCGGGAACAAATTCTTCAGGAGTACGAGTGGTTAATGATCGAATTTCTGACAAGGCAGCGCGAAATTTATTTGCGTCATACAGCGCACACTGAATTTGTTGGGCTTCAAGTTCACCTTGTCGCAGCCAAACCGAAGCAATATGTGGGTCAGCCGCGTACGCCGGCGATCGGCGAAAATTCACAGCAGCCTTTTCCCAAACAGATGTCCACTGATCTGGTGACGCAATACTAAAGAAATGCAACATTTCTACGAGTTGTGTAACCGAGTCGTCAAATTTCTTTATCCAGCCTAATCTAACCATTTCACGAATTGGAAATTTTTCCATCCATGAGATATGCTTTTTAAGTTCTGCCCGCTCTGCCTCACGCGCTAGCCATTCTTGATAGTTGCGTTCACGATTAATCCAGAAACGCGCTGGGACGCCCAGAACTTTTTCCAATTGAAGTGCTGTTCCTGTTGTAATAGCAGCTTTGGCATTGATAATCTCGCTAATTGTTTTAATAGGGCGACCTGTACGCTCGGCAAGTTTCACCTGCGACATACCACGCTCATCAAGTATCTCCTGCAATGTTTCTCCTGGAGGAGATACAACATCAGGCATATATTCGGTTTGGATTGAATTACTCATGGGTGTCCTCTATTCCGAGAATCTTTACAGTACGCACATTCAACCAGTCAATTCCGCCATCAGGCTTCGCCGCTGGAGGATTATCCGCTGGCACGAAAATTAAGCGCTTCGGATGGTCTAAATCGAGAGACAATTGACCATGACGATCTCCTTTCAATTCGTGACATCGCCCTGGAAGGGACTTCATCATTTCTAGGTTTGTCGCGGCGGCAAGATCGTCTAAACGCTGGCGGATCTTCTTAGCCTGAAGAGCGCCTTGACGTTTTTTTAGAAGTTTCTGATTGTTACATTCATCTTGGAACTTAGCGTCTTGAAAAAGAATGATCAAGGTATACCCTCGCTGTCTCTAGCAATTCTATTAACGGGAAGGGTTAACAGAATTGTAACATATAGTACTACTTTTTACTACATACTTCTTGCAGAAAGCGCTTCAAGAAGGTTCTTTACGCTTTGTTCCAATGCTTGAGAACTCTCTTCCCAGTCCTTCACCACATTCTTTAATCCATCAGCAGCATACTCACTTCTTTCTTCGCGCACTGCTTTGCCACGCACATAGAGCGGGATACTCAAATTACCATCGTTGGCGTGAATGTCTTTCAACGAAGCCACACGCGCAAAACCTTCAACCTCTTTGAAGTCGTGATAAGAATTTGCGATCCGTGTCTGATGCTCTGGCGTGAGGTAACTCATACTGCGTTCACGAGTCACTTCATTCACTGCGTCAATAAAAATAACTTTGCCGCGCCGCTTGGCGGGTTTGTTATTGCGGCAGATGACCACGCAGGCTTCCATCGGCGAGTTGTAAAACAAGTTGGCTCCCAACCCAAGCACGCAATCCACTAAGTCGGCATTCACCAATTTCTGGCGCATCTCGGATTCTTCTTTGCGAAACAACACGCCATGCGGAAAAAGAATCGCGCAACGCCCGGTCTTCTTATCCATACTCTTGAGAATGTGTTGAAAGAAAGCGTAGTCGGCGCGCCCTTGCGGCGGTGTGCCGAGGAAGTTGCGCCCCCAAACATCACTCATCCACGCCTCGCGATTCCATTGCTTGATGGAATACGGTGGATTGGCAAGCACCATATCAAACGTGGCGAGGCGGTCTTTTTCAGTGAAGGCAGGTCGTTCAAGCGTATCACCGCGAGCGATGGCGAAATCGTCTACGCCGTGCAGCGCCAAATTCATACGGGCGATGGAAGCGGTCATCTGGTTGCGTTCCTGCCCATAAAGTTTTAGTGTGCGGTACTCGCCGCCTTTGCGCTTCACTTCATCCAGCGCCGAGATCAACATGCCGCCCGTGCCGCAGGTCGGGTCGTAAATTTTTTCGCCTGGCTTGGGTTCGAGCATCTGCACCATCAGGTGAACGACGGTGCGGTTGGTGTAAAACTCTTGCGCCGTGTGTCCGCTGTCATCGGCAAATTTTTTGATCAGAAATTCGTAGCCATTGCCTAATTCATCTTCGGGCACGTTGGCGAGTGAGAGTGTATGCTTTGAGAAATGTTCGAGTAGATTCTTGAGGGTGTGATCGGGTAGGCGTTCTTTGTTCGTCCACGGCGCGTCGCCAAAGATGCCGTCGAGTTTGTCAGGGTTAGCAGACTCAATCGCACGCAGCGCATGTTGAATAGCTTTGCCTACATCCTTTGCCTTCTCGCGCACATCTTTCCAATGCGCTTTCGGCGGGATGACAAAACGTTCATTCGCCATTTGCGCGGCGTAGTCGGCGTCATCAGTATCGGCAGACGCTTCGGCATATTCCGCGTCCCACACATCCGAGATGCGTTTGTAGAACAACAACGGGAAGATATACTGCTTGTAATCGCCGGCATCAACGAGTCCACGCAGTATGATCGCCGCACCCCACAGGTAGGATTCGAGTTCGGCTTGCGAGAGGCGGTCAGAAGTCATTTGAGTACTTCTAGTAATTCCTTAGATGCTACGGGTTCAAGTGTTTTGTAGAGCGCAATCATCTTTTCCACAGCCCACCCACGCAAAGCCGTCAGTTGTTCATCATCGTCTGTAATAGCGCCTGCATGGTATACGGCTATGCGTGAAGCACGCTTCTCATCTATTCGCTCCCAGCTCAGCTCGCCGAGTACGTTTTCTAACGCAGATCTCTGCACATAGATGCGATCAAACGCTTGCTTTGTAGTTTCCTTGTTGGAAGTATCAATATACAGCTCGACTCGAAATCGTTTGCCGCGAGCGAAGCTGTAGTTAAATTGAGCAACAACAAGCCCCGGCGATGTAATTGTTTGACAGACGACCCAATTGGTACCATCCGCCGAAATTTGCTTAATTGGAAAATCAGCTTTTTCCCGCAGTTCTGCAAGCAGTTTGCTGAAGAATTCAATATAAGCTTTCTCTCGTTCGTGAATACGCACGAACGTTACCTGCTTCTCCGTTCTATTCAAATAATTGGTGCGCCAACCAACTTCCAACCATAATTTTGATTGTGGATGTTCTTGCGAATCGTTTGCCCACCATGCCCGATGCTCATAGGCAGAATTGGGAAGCGGTCCGCCAATTATTTCTTCTATCTTCTCAAAAGACAATTTAACTTCATCAATCCCACCAGGCTGACTTTGTAACCAATCCGCCAGGGGAGCATAACGTCCTTCGCCAGTCGGGGCTTCGATCAGTAGAAAATCCGTAGGGCTGCTCGATGTGGAAGAAGTAGCAGTAGGCGTAACTTCAATAGTTGCTAATGACTCTTTTTGAGCGTCAAAGCGCGCTAGTTTCCTCTCAATTCTCTCCCGTTCAAGTTTTGCTTGATATTCCTCATAACACCGAGTCAACCATTCCGCCCCAAACTTCAATTTATCACGCTGCTCAGCGGAAATATTGCCCCGAAAATGTGCGAGGGCATTTCTTATTTCTCGGACACCGTTTAGAAGTTCGCTAACGAAAGTTTTTTGTACTCCAAATACAAGTTCAACGACCACCCACGTATCTTTGAAGAATAATAAACTGATGTAATCTGCTAATGTGAGATCGGCAAACGAAAGCTGCTTTTCGCTCTGTTTTTTATATGAGGTGACTTGAGCAACTGCGCTATTTAATTTATCTTCGTTGAGTTCGCCGTTTTGATCAAAATAAGCCGATTTGATAAACTCCTTAACCATCAACTCAATATCCTCGACGCGCATCAAATCTTCGGTGCGATCTCGAAAATATTCTGCTGTATCGTAGCTCGTCACAATCCCCATCAGATCGGGAGCCCATGAGTGAACTATAAGCACAGCATTTGTTTCTTTTAACCGATCAAGGATGTCGAATAAATCATCCTCAATGTTGTATATAGGCGCAGAGGTCATAACATCCCGAACTTTTAGATCCTCGACTTTTGCATTGAAATTTCTAACGCCGCGTAGAATTCCCTCGTGCGTAATCATTCCCTCTGGCACACGATCATAGTCGGATTCTTTTTTAACCACAGGCAGCTGACTGTAATCATGCTCAATCATCAAGGCGAGCGCCTTTGATACTGGTTCATCCTTGGTAATACAAACGGGCATCCCTTTGCCTTCAATGATTTGCTGAACTTGATATGGCATTTTAGTTTTCCTCCATCAACCCACTGCTCTTCATTACTTCTCGCAAGCGATCTTCGGCTTCACGCGCCCGCCCCCACGCGGTTTTGAAATCTTGAATCGCCACATCCAACGGCGGGATGTCTTCGCCGATAGGTGGCAGCACATAACGCGAGATGTTCAACGTCCAATCTTCTTCTTTGATCTGGCTCAACGCCACCACCCGCGCCCGATCGGGAATCTCTTCAAATTTATTTGCCCATGCGGCAATTTGTTCGGCGTGCTCCGGGTCGAGATAATTTTGCGCCCGCCCTTTGCGAAACAGCGATGAGGCATCCACGATTAAAACTTTTTCTTTGCGTGCTTTGGATTTCTTCTTACGCAGGATCAAGACGCAGGCGGCGAGTCCCGTTCCATAAAACAGATTCGGCGCCAGCCCGATCACGGTCTCGACCCAATCCTTCTCCAGCAAAAATTTGCGGATCTGCCCTTCGACTCCGCCGCGAAACAATGTGCCCTGCGGCAGGACAACTGCCATGCGTCCACTTTTCTCTGCCATCGATTTGACCATATGCTGAACCCAAGCGAAGTCGCCATTTGAGTCAGTCGGCAAACCTGCGAACGAACGTCCCCACGGATCGCTTTCCCAAATTTCACGTCCCCACTGTTCCAATGAAAACGGTGGATTGGCGATCACACAATCGAAGGTGGCAAGTCCGCCTGTGCTAGGATCGGTGAAGACGGGATTGCGTAACGTATCTCCGCGCTCGACGATGAAATCTTCCATGCCATGAAGAAGCAGATTCATACGTGCCACTGAAGCAGTGGTTAGATTTTTTTCTTGTCCGTAGAGTTTGCCATAAAAGGTGCGCGGGTCACCGCCTTTGGCGCGCACATGCTCAACTGCACCGAGCAACATACCGCCAGTGCCGCAAGCGGGGTCGTAAATTGTTTCGCCTTCTTTGGGGTTAAGGATGTCCACCATCAAACGGACAACGCTACGCGGCGTATAAAACTCACCCGCTTTGTTATTGGTGGCGTCGGCAAATTTCTTGATCAGGAACTCATAGCCATCGCCGATGATGTCACTGTTCACACGGCTATTGCCAAGATTCAACGTTGAGAAATGCTCGAGCAAATCTTTGAGTAACGCATCGGGCAGACGGTCTTTATTGGTCCATTGCGAATCGCCGAACACACCATACAGATGTTTCTGATTCGCGGCTTCGATTCCACGCATGGCATTTTGCAACGCCGTGCCTACATTGGATGGTTTCTCGCGTACATCATTCCAATGACTTCCATCGGGGACTTGAAAACGATGCTCATCGTCAAAGTCTTCGCCGTACGTCTTGACTGCTTCTTCGTATTCTTCATCCCACACATCACACAGGCGCTTGAAAAACAGCAACGGCAGGATGTAACTTTTCCAGTCGGTGCGGTCCACAGGACTGCCGCGCAAGATATTTGCGGCTTCCCAGAGATAGGATTCGAGTTCAGCGAGGGTGAGAGTGTTACTCAATGTTTAGCCTTTTAAAACAACACGAGCCGCCACGCAAAACTGCGGACGGCTCGGAGTGAGTGAGGCTACCACCCCCGTCGCCATCGCGGATGTGCGCTGGCTTTCTATATCAGGGGATAGTTTAACTTTATGTGGCGATTCCTGCAAACGAGATTGTCACTTCCTTTCTTGATTGCCCAACTCAAAAAATCGGCGTGCTATACACTCGCTCCCGTATAACACGCTCAAATTTCCACTTCCACGCTGCCCAAGTCCACCAAAAAATCATCGCTCGCCCCACCCTGCTCGGCAAAGAACTTTCCACTGGCACTGCCGTTGCGCATCATCTCGCGCACTTTGCCGGCAACCTGCCCCAACGGCGTCGCCAACATCTCGGCAATCAAGTCGTCGTCGCGACCGGGGATAAGCGTCAGGCTAATCAAAAATGTCATTGCGCCGGTGGTCTTAGAAATCTTGTAAGGCTTGCATGTGCCTTGTCGTGAGTTGAACTGATCGATCATGTTGGATTAATTCTTCGACATCTTCAACGCATACTTCAACAACCCGCGCACATTGGAAGTGATGGGGTCAGTGGGCCAATACACCGCCGCGCCCTTCGCCGCTAACACCGTCGTCAGCCGTTGACCCAACAAGGCCGCGCCGCCGCCGGTTGGGATGACCGCGTTAAATCGTTTAAGCGAAGGCAACGTGCGCTGCACCACATTCAACACTTCGCTCAGCCAAATTTCGATCTCGGCATCGCTCGGTTTGATTCGCCCATTACGCAACATGGCATCCAACTCCGAAAGTTCATAACCGTTTTTGTTGAGCAAGTGCAGTAAACGATGCACACCCACCGTATCACCGCCCAAGAAGCCGGGGCGCACCTGCCCGCCCTCAAACACAATGATGTCGAGCGTCTTCATGCCGAGATCGATGATCGCCACATCTGCTTTTTGCGCGCCTTTACGGACCGACAAATCATCACTGTACGTCCAGTCGAAGTATGCGCCCGATGGTTGCGCCATCAGCTTGATGCTGACCACATTGAATCGCCATTCGCGGTTAGCAATTTTGAAGCAATGTCCACGCTTCAAACGACGCGCCGAGTCGCGCAGCAATTCCATTTGTCCCATGTCTTGTAAGAGCGGCACAGGCAACGCCACGGTGAGAACCACATCGCCTAGATCGCCAGGCTTGTGCAACTTGGCAATGCAGGCATACATCAACGCCAAACGTTCAGGGCTCATCAACGTCACGTAATCGCTGCTGGCGTAAGTCTGCCCCCAACGCCACGCGCCCTCGCCAGTCACAAATTCAAAGTTCTCAAACAACACACGCGTTACTTCTTCGGCAACCCGCATCCCCGTTGCCGCCAAGCCCACATTCACCGGCATGGCTACTGCCGTTTGCATCACATGGATACCTGACTCCATTCCAACCTTGGTGTTGCCATAGCCGGGTTCGCTTACAATTATTTTTGGTGTCATCTCAAAAGTTCTCCTTTGTTCTCAAAAGTTCTGGTGCTAACTAAAGTTCTGCCTAAGTTTTCTTTTGTTCTCAAAGTTCTGATCAATACGCTTCCTGTGTAACTTTGACATCCTCCGATAGGGGAGGAGGGCGGTTATCAATCACGTTGGGCTTGTTTGAACGTGGCACATACCGTCTTTCCCCTACCGCCAACCACAACTCAATCAGTTTGGAATAATTACCCACCAACCATGTGCCGCCGTTGCGCCCGCGCTTTTTCTCCACCGCCCCCGGCAACATATTGGTTGCCCTCACCCAAGTCTCAGTCGCAACACCCAACTTGTCGTGCGGTGGAATGATCGTGCTGTCACGCCCTGCCACTTCAATGCATCGGCGCAAAAACCAAAGCGCGAATTTTCGATCTTCTGCGGCTTGTTCATCTTGCTTTTGCGATTCGTTGCGATTGTAAAAACCCACCAGTTTCCCACCACTGTAGATCGGCACATCGTTAGGTTCAGGCGCAACATGCTCATCGCCTTCAAACTGATCGGTATTCAGATCATTGGCAGCAACATCAGCAGAGGCGGCGGGCAGAAGACGATGATCAAACCCGCCCTCGGCTAACGGGATAACCAGCAAGGTGCCGCCGGCTGTTCGCCAGACTCGCACTTGATCAGGATCACGCTTCGGGTCAAAGCGGCTGGCAATGTTACGTCCCGTTTGGCGCACATACCACAAGACCATGCCGCACAAGGCGATCACAAACGCCGCCAAAAAATTTCCCCAGAGTGCGTCTGAATTTTCTTTTCGTTCAGCTGCGCGCGCGGTGACCGTAGCATTTAACAGAGCGGTGCTTTGGGTAGAGGTCGCCGAATACGTTGCCGCGTCCTCTGTGATCTTGATTGCTACCTGCGTGCTTTTCCAAGTGACGGTTGCCGCATCGGCTGTTTGGCGAAATTGAAGATCGGCGACACGCGCTGTGCTGGTAGCGGCAATTTGCGTATTCTGCCAAGCACGTGCTTCCTGCGTTTGTCGGGCTTGAGCGGTCGCTTCAACGACTGCCGCATTGAACGCGCTTTGAGTGCGTTGATAAGCAGCTGAAGTTTGTTCCATGAAAACACCCTGCCCTGCCAAGCCGAAGGTGGGTGTAGGCGCAAAGGTGCTCTCAGTTGAAGCCACGCAAGCCGCAAGCGAAAGTGATGCAAAAATAAAAATTGTGATCCGCCACATATCACCGCTCCTCTGGCAAACGCACCGTGAGAGAAGACGAGAGCAAGATCGTCGCCTTGCCATTTGGGATAAGCAATACATACATTTGCCACTCGTGCGAATACTCCACGCGACCGGTAATCCAATGACCGTCGAGTTGAATCTCCAACGCAGATCCGCTCGTCAATTCGTGTTGACCGAACTCCCAACGTTTCAAAGGATTTTGAGTTAGCATTTCAATCATCTTCAAACTTCGCCATCAAGCGCATCACCACAAGGTTGTAAAAATCTTCGGGATGGTTGCACGGAATTGGTTCGCTTCGACTTACTATCGTCATGCCGGTGGAACACAGATGCGCCAACACGCTATCAGTGAGTTGTGCGATTCGTTTAGGTCGCGCCCAGACATGAATCCGCATTGGATCGTATGGTGGCGGTTCATCAGGGATCGTGTAAAGTTCCCAAGTTTGTGTTGCGCTTTTCCAAAAGTAACCGATACGATTAAGTGAATGGTAAAGATGTTCACGATGCTCGATCTCTTTCACCCCTAAAATGTTGGCAAGATCAAGAGCACCGGCATGTTTTTTGTAATCAGCCACTTTTAATCTCCTCCAAGTCTCCGCGAATCAACCAACCCCCACAACTGTTGCAAGCTTGTTGATTAAGATAGAGTGCCTCAGGTCCGCTATATGCCTGTTTACAACTGATGCAAAGCCACCGCCACGCTGTTGCCCATTGATTTGCCAACACATCGCGCTCGTACGATGATGCAGATGTCCATTGAATCGCTTTTTCTATCTCTGCGGTTGGTGCACGATAACGATCTGGTGGTTGATTCCCTTTTCTGATTTCAGTGATCACAAATCCCGCAAGGTTCGCGATATTGCGTTTTTCTCTTCCATAGGCAATCAATGCTAGAACATCAAGGGAGGTAAACGGAAGCAAATCAGTTTGCCTGTCCATCTCACATTGATCACTCCGACCAAGAATCTCGTCCGCCAACGAGTTACATTCGCTCGGTGAAATCTCAACAGACTTCAAAGCACGAATTAAGTTGCGGCGCATTAATGAGTTGTCATTAATCGTGTTCGATTTATCTGAAGAAATAGTTTCACAATCAGGTTCAATAACATCTCGCTCGCCTTTCGCCCAAGCCAATGCCTGATCAAAGTCGTAATGCGCTGGTGGCAAAAATTCGTCAGCCGGAATCTCCTCATTCTTAATTTTTTTGACGATGACACCGCCGAGCGAACCGCCATTTCTCGTAGCAAAAGCCAACCACCCCAGAGCCAGTCGTAAATCAAGCGTGACTTTTTTTCCTTCGGCAACACGACGCGCATACGATTTAGCTATGTCGGGATAAACGCCTGCCGTAATCAAAACCGCCTCGAGTCGCTGCTTGTCCACAGGCAAAAGTTTTTTTTCTGGCGCGGGAGCATTAAAGCTATGATGCTGAATTATCTTCTCAGAATCTATATTTCCATCAGCAGCATAATTAATTAAGCGGGGAGAAATTTTCTCCGTTAACATCGAGTTGTCCACAGGCTGATCTAGATTTGAGATACCTGCCTTACCAAGCAAAACTAAATTTTCGCGCGCCGCCACAGCACGAGGCGTACCAATCCAAGATTGCCCGACTTGAACTGCTAACCCGAGATGTTCAAGGACGACGAGCGCAGACTTAACGGTGTCGATGCCGTATCCAGTGACCACTACAATCTCGGTCCCAGCGATAGACGTATCAGCGCTCAACGCAAACAAAACGGAGAGAGGCGCCCCTTTTAACACGCGAAGGGATACGGTTTGCGCAGTCATCAATTACTTGGACTCTTCCGCGCTCGGCGTGGGCGATTTGCCAATACGATCCACGCCGAGCTTCTGCGAAGAGCTAACCGCGCCGTTGGTTGCAACGGTGGCGCGAGGACCTGCGACAAGGGGATGAGTTGCCAGAGTCAAAAGCGATACATCGCGTAATTCACTTTGCCCACGCTGTTGAGCGTTTAGGGCAAAACGCAATTGAGCAACCAGTTCGTCAACGCCCAACTCACGCAACATCATCCGCACCCGCTTACGCCGTCGGAAGTCAGCGACACGACATCGGGTCGAGCAATAGACAGACGGTTTCGTTTTCTTGATTAGTAATGGGCGGCGGCAGCCGAGGCGGGCACAAGCGTTCATTTATCAACTTCCATCTGTTCCCAACGTTTTTGTAGCCATTGCGGGCGCATTGCTTTAGCCAATTCCACAGCAGGACCGGATTCGCCTAAACTCACTAGAAGAATTGCTAACGTATAAAACGTGAGAGGATGCGAGCCCGACAACAAGCCCCAACAATGTTGATATGAGAGTCCCGTTCTCTCTGAGAGCGTTGAAGGGGAAACAGAATTCTCTTGTGCCCATCGCTGAAGAAATTTTTTTGTCGAATCATCGCTGTATCTTTTTGATTTCATTTTCGTTCTCGTTTGGATACATTATAGCAAGTAAAATATATTTTGCAAGCCAGACACTTGAACCCTAGGAAACATCCTTATGTCATTTCATGAATGGTTAAATGAACAAATCGCTAACAGAGATTGGTCTCAAAACAAGTTGAGCGTAAAGGCGGGACTGTCTAGAGGTGAGATCAGTCGCATAATGAATGGCAAAACACCTAGCTTCAAAGTTTGCACTGCTATTGCTGGCGCACTTGATATATCTGTAGATTTAGTTTTAAAAGAATCCGGGCTTCAATCTAAGCCCCCTGGCTATGATGAAAAGAAAGAAGGGGCGCTAGCGATTATTACGTTATTGAACGATAGCGAATTCGAGGAACTTGTGGAGTATGCCAAAATGAAAATCCGGCTGCGCAAAGAAAAAGAGAGCGAATCTAGTAAAAAAAAGAGGAAGGGTTAAAGTCCAGATGAATAAATCGAATCCTCGGAAAAAATTGTGCTAGTTAAAGATTTTAGAAATCCAGATGCCAGTGGCTATGATAAAAAGAAGGAACGAGTTCTCGCGGTTATAGCACTGCTAGACGATAGCGATTTAGAGGAATTGTTGGAGTATGCCTGAATAAAAATCCGTCGACACAAAGAAAGAAAACCTAAATCTAGTAAAAAAGGTAAAAACTAAAATGATCAAACGTGATCCTCGAAAAAAAATCGTGTTAGTTAAAGAATTCAGAAACCTAGATGTTACTAATGAAGAGTTGGAAGATTTGGTGAATTTAGCCAGAGACCTGATGTCACCGAGTGTTGAGAAACGAGCACACGCGAAAATGAAAATCGCGGGAATCAACTCGGCCGCCCAAAAGACAAATCTTCATAAGTGGGTTCTGGTTGCTTTTACTAACATAGACAGGGATGGATTACGTAAAAAATTGATCTATGTCTCAGGTGCACTAGTAGGTATGATCACAGTGTCTATTTCGTTATCATCTCGATTTGTGATCGAAGGAAATTCTTTAAACATGCTTTTGGGGGCAGCAGTTCTTGGTCTCGCAGTGGGAGGCGAATACGTAGAAAGGCGTGTTGATAAACTTCTCTGAGTAGGAACGATCACGACAAGCGCACTCCCCCCGGTGCGCTCGTTTTTTTAAATGCTATACTCCTTCGCATCCCACTTGCCGCAAAGGGGTAACACCTCATGGACCCAGCCACGCTCGCTTTCATCGCTTCTGCTCTTGGAACAGGTCTCATCACTGCCACGAATAAAATTTTAGAAAAGGGTGTCATTGACCCGGCGCTTGAGAAGGGCTTGGAGTCGCTTCGCAAATTAGTCTCGCGTGGATACGAGAAGAAACGCGACGAAGAAAAATTACGTAACGCGCTCGAAGCGGCGATTGCCAAAACGGGCGTGACGTTCTCCTCTTCGCTCGACATCACCGCTCACGCTTGGGTCATAGCGATGGAAGCCATGAAGGCAAAGCCCGAACTCGCCGCCAAAGTTGCCGCCGCTACGTTAGAGCTGACGCGCGAGAATGATGCCAACCTGATTCACCCCGCTTTGTTACGCGAACTTAAAGTGCAAGGGAAGCGTGAAGAATTTGCGCGCTTCCTTTCAGCGTTGCGTGGCGAGCTCGTCAAAATTGACACTTATCGTGAAGCGATCCATTACGCCGATGAGTTAGCGGCGCGTGGTTACTTGCAAGGGTTGTTTGAAAAAGTTACAGCCGCATCGGGTGATGGATTCTTTTGGACGAAGGAAGTCCCGCCGAACGAGAAACCCTATCTCAACTACAAGCACAAAATCTGGCGACGTTTATCTTTGATGGGGCGCGACACCAAAGAAGGCATGGCGAACCGCGCCGACGGCGAGATGCAACTCGATCAAGTGTATGTTGCTCTCAACACACGCGAGACCCGTTCAATAACAGTCAGCGAAGAAAAACAAAAACAACGCGGCAAAGCAGGACCCGAAGTGTTCGAGTTACAGCGTCAATCTCTTTCCGCCTTGCGCGCTCTCTCCGATTCGCCGCGCATGGTGCTGTTGGGTGACCCGGGCTCAGGTAAGTCCACCTTTGTGCAGCATGTATGTTTATGTTTGGCAGGCGCGCGCGCCGGTGATGAGGCGTGGCTCAAATCGTTGACGACAGGCGATGTTAAAAAATGGGAACTGCCAACGTACTTCCCGCTCTTCGTGCGCTTGCGCGAGTTTGCCACCGATGCCGAGTGCTTGCCGCAGAATACTGAACAACCCGGCACGGCGGCGCATCTGCTCAAGTTCATCAAGAAACAAATGAAGTCTGACGAATGGAACGATTTAGCCGATCACGTTCAGCAGTTATTAGAAGACGGGGAAGTATTAGTGGTGTTAGATGGATTGGATGAAGTCACGCATCCCCATCGGGATCAAACGCCGAACAATATGCCCAAAGCCGATGATGATCGCCGGGCGCAGGTGGCGCGGGCAATAGAAGACTTCTCTCACAATCGTTTTTATCACGCGCGGGTGATCGTCACTTGCCGTGTTAAGCAGTATCGCGCTGAAGGAGGCACAAAGTTCAACTGGCAGTTGGCGGCTTTCCCGGATTACGCTCTCTCTGATTTTGACAACAAGCAGATCGATCAATTTATCCGCGCGTGGTTTGCCTCACTCGCTCATCGTTTGGATAATGCCGCCGTCAAACGCGATGAGCTGATCAAGCAAGTGGCGCAGCGCAACGATCTTAAACCGCTCGCGCCCAAACCGATCTTGCTGACGCAGATGGCGCTGGTTCACGCCAACAGCAACTTACCCGACTCACGAATCGAGCTGTATCAGAAATGCGCTGACCTGTTGTTGTGGGAGTGGGAGAGTTTGCGCGGCGGGCAAGGCGGCGCGCCGGCAAAGTCTGCCGACAACTTTATTGAAGAACTCAACGTGCCAAACTTGCGGCGCGACAAGATCGAAGCCGCACTTTATAAAGCGGTATTCATCACCCATGCCGCCGGACACCCCGACCTCTTGATGGAGACATTGCGCGATCATCTGACGCAAGCACTCATGTCGCATCAACTCGCGCATTACAGGGCGGATGCGGTAGCCTTGCAATTCATCGAAGAGTGGTTGCAACAACGTAATGGGCTTATCGTGCCGGGGGCGGGAACATCCTTTGAGTTTCCGCATCGAACTTTTCGTGAGTTCATGGCAGGCAAAGTGTTAGCCAAGCAAGGCTACGTCTCACCCACTACTCACGAAGGGGAAGATTGGGAAGAGATCGCGCCACGCTTGGTCAAAGAAGACGCAACCAAATGGCGTGATGTGTTTGCCTTCGCCGCCGGCTACGAGGGGAAGTTTGGAAAACTTAAACGGGTCGCCGAGGCGTTAGAGTTATTGTGCGATGAAAATTTGCGCCCCACAGCACACTCGGCTCCGGCTTACTTACTTGCTGGTGAAATCATCCGCGATGCCGACCCCACTAACTTCAATGACGCCAGCAATAAGAGTCGGTACACTCTCTATCAACGGATTCAAAATGGGCTCATTCACCTGATGCGCGATTCAGGTGGTGCCGCCTACCCTAACGACAAACCCAACACCCCGCCTACATCGGCCCATACCCTGACACCTGAAACACGTTTAAAGGCAGGTCTGCTTCTCGACTCGTTAGGTTGGACGCCATCCGATCTACATAATGTGATTACGATCCGCGACACGAAGAGTCCATTCGCTATCAGCAAATATCCGGTAACCAACTGGCAATACGCCCGCTTCCTCAACTCATCTGATTATGCCGATGAGAAAATTTGGCAGAGCATCGTTGGCTTCGATGAAAAAGGCAAACCGTTACCGAAAGTAGGCGCGGAGGCGTGGGATTGGTTTAAAGAAAAAGGCGGCAAAGAATTCAAACCGCGTTATTGGGATGACGCTCGCTTTGGCGCATCGCATCGCTTGTTGCCAGTGGTTGGAGTGAGTTGGTACGAAGTAGCGGCGTATTGCGTGTGGCTCGAAAGACATTGGCGCGATTTTGATGATACTCGCGCCGCGATGGAAAAAACTTTTGGCGGCAAGTTTACTATACGATTGTTACGCGAAGAGGAATGGGTTACTGCCGCAGGCGGCGAACAAGGTGATCGGCATGCATGGGGCAAAGAGGAAGACACGCGTCCTTACATGAATACTGACGAATCGCAACTCGGAGCTACTTCACCTGTGTGCATGTATCCTGCCGGAGAAAGCCCGCTTGGAGTAATGGATATGAGTGGTAATGTGTGGGAGTGGCAATCTGCTGATGGCGTGTTGTGCGGCGGGTCGTGGAACCACGATGAAGTCAGAGCGCGAGTAGTAGCTAAAGGACCCTGGCGCTATTCCGACTTCTGGGACAACATCGTCGGTTTTCGGGGGGGTCTCTTCCCCGTTTTGTGATTTTGAATTTCTGATTTCTGGCTTCTGAATTCTGATCGGGATGTCGTTAACGCTTCATGGCGGTTGGCGGCATCCCCCTTTTAAATCTCGCGCGTAGCGCGATCAAATTTTTTAAACAGGGTTCCCTGAAAACACGCGATTGGTTCGGAGTGTTTTCAGGGAACCGTATTTTTTTAGTACAATAATGGTAGTGCAGTGGGCTAAGCCATCACACATTTCTGTGATACTTGAACGCGGCGGCTTGATTGCTGTGTGCCAATCCGTTTGGCGAGTTGCCCTTGAGTCAGACCACGCAAGAGACGCAGGCGAGCTGCTTGATAAGCAGGTTCTCGCTCACAGACCGCCGCTTGAAAATCAGACTTGCTAAATTGTTTTGCTTCCCAATCTTCAAATTTTACTGTTGGCATTTGGGTTATCGCCTTACACCAATTGTGTGAAAACCTCGGGGTGTTGTTCAGCAATGCGTAACAAGGCTTCGGCAGGCCCGCTCGGCTTGCGCCGTCCTTGTTCCCAATCCTGAACAGTGCGAAGACTCACACCCATCAATCCAGCAAACGCCGCCTGAGATATTTTGAGTTTGGCGCGGATTTTTTTGGGTGGGGCAGGAGGAGTGAATTTATGAGTTCGCAAGACCCCGTGACCCGTTTTATAAGATTTGATCTCGCGCAGACCTTCAAGAATTTCCATACCAATGTTTCGATTAGGCATCTTTAACCTCCTCGGCAATTTGCCGTAGTATATAAGCGGGGATATTCTCAACATCGCTTTTACCATATGTCGTCAACATCCAAATTTCGTTCTCGCGTTTCTTGAAATAATAAATGACTCGCACGCCACCCCGTTTCCCTTTGCCTGCTTTTCCCCATCTCAATTTTCGCACCCCGCCTGAGCCCGGCACGATGTTTCCTTCTTCGGGGTGTTTGAGTAAAAAAATTTGTAGCCCCAGATATTCATCATCAGTCAAATAGGTGTAAATCAACTTGGTAAAGACCGATGTTTCGATGAACTCCATTTTGGCATTATACGGCAAAGCCGTATATCCGTCAACGCCAGTGTAGGCGCACCACGTAAAAAACTATTGGCTCAGACTCTAGGATTGAATGTCTAAGTTCTATTAAGTGATTGTCTTGATTGGGATGTCACAGACGCTTCATAGCGGTTAGCGGCATCCCCTTTTTCACCAGCGATCTAACTCTGCCAAGAGGACGGATTTGAAGTTGGCGATGGTGGGGTGATGCGAGCGCGGCAGAAAATCACTCAACTCAGATTTGAAATTGAACCGTGTCTTAGTGACCGCTTCGCGGACTGCCTGAAGTTGTATTTTATGTTTGGGCGTGATCATCTTCTGTCGCAGCAAAAAATAGCAATCAAAAAAATCGCGGGGCTTGGCGCGCGTGAGCAGTGCTTCCAGTTTTTCTTCGACGAGCATTTCTTGCGGCAACAACACGGCAGTGTAAGCCGGCGCGAAGTCGCTGCTGATCAACATCCCCTGCCCGCTCACGCTGCTTTTGCGACGTTGCGACACTTCGATCAATATCTGTGCACGATACCCGCTGACGGTGACCGCCAAAATTCCAAGATAACCGCCGCTGGTCTTTTTACTCTCCTCAATCGTCAGCTCCAACCCCAATTGCTCTAAAGCGCCGCACGCCAGAACTACCCATTCTTCAATGTCGCCCAGGCGAACTCCGAAGCCGGAAAAATCCAAGTCTTCTGAAAAGCGCGGGCTGTGGTAAGCAAGGCGAAGCGCGGTGCCGCCTTTGAACAACAACTGCTGGCTACCACGTTGGCGATATAACTCTGCCAAGAATAAATGTTGAACGTATTCGCGCGCAATGTTGATTTCAGTAGTTTGTTGGGTGATCGCCCAGCGGCGGATCGTTTCCGAAGTAATCATAGAATCTTTTCTATCGCTTTGAGCAAAGCGTCATGTTGAAACAGTTTGGCATACGTCCGCACTTTCGTTTTAGAGAGTTTCTGCAGGCGCAAGCGTTCGGGCAAGTCTTGGTGTTCCAACGTGGCTAAGTACATAGAGTCCACTAAGGCTTTCTCTGGGTCGGCGATCCAGATCGTTTGTCCATTGATGAGTGTCGGCGTGTAGCCGGTGAATGCCGTGCGCTTCAAGCGATGATAGACAAAGTGATGCCCTAACGCATCGAAGGTAGCCGTGGTGCGCGACGTGGCGGAAGTAAGAGTGTAGACCGTTTCGGGAATCAGTTGATAGTAAGAGAGCGCAAACGTGAAGGAAATGTAAGACGGACGATAAAGCGCATTCGCAACTTCCAGTTCCGAGGGTAGCCGCTCAGGCAAAGCATAGAGACCGCGACGCAATTTGATACAGTCTTGCCGTTTGACGGCGCGTGTGAGCAAGAAGCGGGTGGATGTCTCGCTTGCGCCACTCAAATGCATCAGGTCTTGTGGTGAAAATGTGGTGAGGGGCGTTTGACGGAGCGTACGCGCCGCATTTCCCCAATTGAGTAATTTAGCCATATCACTAATTATCCCAATTTGATAATATACGGGATGTCGTTGGGAGTCAAGCGACTGCTGCCCTAACAGCAATCTCCATATTGCATCAGATTCCAAGTTATGCTAACCTGATACTGCCAATACGAGAAAGCCTGTCGCTTGCTGGCACAAACGCAGGCTTTAACCCAAACCCTGCGAGGAGGGCAAGGAGCTATGTAAAAATGTCTTCACAACTGAATATCACGGTCGGCGACGCGTTTGAAATGTTCTTGCTTGCCAAACGCGCCGAGAATGTCCAGCGCGGCACCATTCGCAACTATAAATGGACGCAAGGCTATTGGCAAGAGCGCGTGGGTAATTCGTTCGCCCTGTCGGAAGTGACACCCGATATCGTGCGGCATTTCATGCTGTGGCTGCAAGGCGAGACGCAAGAAAACATCCCGGCGCCGAAGATGAAAGGCGCCACCGCTCGCATCCACTTCCGCAATTTGCACGCCTTCTTCAACTGGTGTGCCGCGGAAGAGATTCTTTCCCGCACCCCCATGCGTAACGTCAAACCGCCCATCGTCGAGGACGTTATCCCTGACGCGCTCGAAGAAACCGAAGTGGTGAACTTGCTCGATCAGGCGAAGAACAACGGAGATCGCAACTCCTTTCGCGATTACGTTATCTTGTTGTGTCTTCTAGCCACCGGCATTCGTCTGGAAGAAATCGGCAACCTTGATCTCGATGATGTGAATTGGGCGAAGGGCACGATCAAAGTCATGGGCAAGGAGCGGCGCGAACGCATTGTGCCAATGGGTGCGCTGTTAGCCAAAGAGTTGCGCAAGTATGTTTTGCAATACCGCCATGCCAACGAAGGCGAGACGGCGTTGCTTGTGAATGAATACGGGCAACGTTTGCTTGCGCGCGGCATTCAAAGCATGGTCATCCGCGATCTCAAAAAGTATGTGTCGCGCAAACTCAATCGCACCGGACCACACACCTTACGCGACACGTTCGGCTTCTTGCGAGATCGGCATGGCGAAAACATTCGTGTTACGCAATTTATCATTGGGTACACCAACGATACGTCGAGGGAATGTTATAGCCGTTACAACATGATGAAGATGATCAATGGTGACACCCCGAGCGGACGCGAATCACTGTCGCCGGTAGATCGACTCATCAAACCGCGCCAACGAAACCGAAAGCGAGATTCGTTACCACCGACGAAAGAATAAGCGCGCATAAGTTTAAAGTTCTTGAGCGCAAGCGCGGAGTGTGATAATATGCGCGGCGCAGTGCGGAGACCGATACACAGGGTTGATAGAGCATCAGCTTTACAAAATTTGCCAGAATTTAGTTGATGCGATAACCCTATATATGGGTTTTTCGCCCTCCCAAAACCGAATATATGGTGTTTACACGCGGGTGTTGCCAAGTGGTTAAGGCATCAGTTTTCCAAACTGATATTCATGGGTTCGAATCCCATCACCCGCTCTCCCCGTTCTTTGGGGGCCCGTAGCTCAGTTGGTTAGAGCACGCGACTCATAATCGCTTGGTCGCTGGTTCAAGTCCAGCCGGGCCCACAGTTACAGAGCAAACCTCACAGGTTTTTAGAAACCTGTGAGGTTTTTTGTTGCAGCACACACCTGTGCGAGTTATCCAAAAACCGCCAAGTAATTTTGAGATCTGTGGGCGTTGTTTTTTGAAGCAGGGTCGTGATATAATGCCGCACACTATGAAAGAGATTTTTGTTGTTGATGGCGCGAACGTGAATAATAACGACAACCCCAAACGGGCGCTTCGTTTTGTTCTGTTCGCTTGCTAAGCAATCGGCACAGACACACAAGCCGCCCGTCGCAAACGGGCGGCTTTTTTATTTTCTTGTAGAGGCAGAGCTTGCCTCTGCCAAACGCAGGCAACCGCAAGGGTTGCCCCTACGAACAAATACAGGAGACGAGACATGTTAAAAACACACACTTGTGGGGAACTGCGCGCCGAACACGCCGGACAAACGGTGACACTTGCCGGTTGGGTTAACCGCCGACGCGATCACGGCGGCTTGATCTTTATTGATCTGCGTGACCGATTCGGGCTGACGCAGATCGTCGCTGATCCTAAAAATGAGGCAGCATACAAAGTGATGAGCGATCTACGCAGTGAATTCGTAGTGCAGATCGTCGGCAAGACGCGCGCCCGCCCGACAGGCAGTGAAAATCCGAACTTAGAAACCGGCGCGATAGAAGTAGAGGCAACCGAAGTTAAAGTTCTCAACGCCGCCAAGCCAACGCCGTTTTACATCAACGAAGAATCGAATGTGGACGAGACACTGCGACTCAAATATCGCTATCTCGATCTGCGGCGTGAACGGATGAAAAAGAATCTGGTCTTGCGGCATAACGTCACGTCGTTCATCCGCAAATACTTGAGCGACAAAGGCTTCATCGAAGTCGAGACGCCGATCCTGTTCAAGACCACGCCCGAAGGCGCGCGTGATTATCTCGTTCCGAGTCGCGTGCATCCCGGAAAATTTTATGCCCTGCCGCAATCGCCGCAACAGTTGAAACAATTGCTGATGGTCGGCGGGATCGAGCGATACTTCCAGATCGCCCGCTGTTTCCGCGACGAAGATCAACGGGGAGACCGCCAACCGGAATTCACCCAACTCGATATGGAAATGTCTTTTGTGGAGCGCGACGACGTGATGAATCTGATCGAAGGCATGTTCACCACGCTTGTCGAATCGGTGAGCGATAAAAAGATTCTCCACAAGCCTTGGCCTCGTTTCACTTACGCCGAAGCCATAGAGAAATATGGCGACGACAAATTCGATATCCGATTCGGGATGGAGATTCAAAACGTCACCAGCGTCACTAAAGGTTCGGGCTTCCGCGTCTTCGACGAAGCAGAATGTGTGAAAGCCATCGTCGCGCCGAACTGCGCTTCGTATTCGCGCAAACAACTCGACGAACTGGTTGAACTGGCAAAGACGATGGGCGCCAAAGGTTTGTTGTGGGCAGCGGTTGGCGGCAACACCGAAGTTAAATCTTCATTCGGAAAAAATTTCCCCGAAGAGAAGATGAAGATTCTCGTAAGCAAGATCAACGCTAAAGAAGGCGATCTGATCCTGATTGTCGCCGACTCATTGAGCGCGGCAGGATCGGTGTTAGGCAAACTGCGCGTGGAGATGGCAGACCGACTCAAGTTGCGCGATCCAAACGTGATGGCGTTTTGTTGGGTGATTGACTTTCCGCTTTTCATGTGGAACGAAGAGGAGAAACGGTGGGATCCGAGTCACCATCTTTTCACATCACCACTGCCAGAAGACATTCCGTTGCTCGAGACAGAGCCGGGTAAGGCACGCGGCGCGCAATACGACTTGGTGTGCAACAACTACGAGATGGCGGGCGGGTCGATCCGAATCCATGACCGCAAATTGCAGGAAAAAGTTTTCCAACTGATCGGCTTGCCGTGGGAAGTGGCGCAAGAACGATTCGGACACATGCTCGAAGCGTTTGAATACGGCACACCGCCTCACGGCGGCATCGCTCCGGGTATTGATCGATTAACGATGTTACTCGCCGGTGAACCGAACATCCGCGAAGTGATCGCTTTCCCCAAATCGCAACAAGCGGCAGACCTCATGGCGGGTGCGCCATCTGTGGCGGAGGCACATCAGTTGAAAGAGCTTCACATCAGACTGGCAGATGGCGTGTAGCAGATAGCGTATCGCGTATCGCGTACTGCATATCGCCTATCGCGTATTGCATATCACGCATCACGCAATCTGCTATCAGCCATTCGCCATCAGCCATTTGCTCTCCACCATCTGCGTCTCACGCACACTATCACTTCTTTAAGCTTGCAAGGTGATAGACAAGAGTGGTATAAGAACCTTGACCCTGCTGTGTTCGCGATGCCGCACTACCCGGTTTGAGCCAACACTTTTGTGAAGGGGACGGCAACTTCTGAAGGAATGCGATAGGCGTAAGCCAAGGCAGACCGTAAGAGCTATCCCCAACCTGCTATAAACAGGCACAAACCCAGCAGCACACGGCATAGTGGGGCGATTTGATCATCAGACCTTGAAGGTTTAATAAACCTTCAAGGTCTTTTGTTTATTGTATAGACAGATTTGCATTGTTTGATCATCTATGCTATTTTCATTATAAGGATAATAACTTAATGCTACGAGAACGAGTATCAGAAGACGTTTATGTTTTTACCAGCGAACTTTACGCGCAAGTCACGGCGGGAGCGGTGCTATCAGCCGATGGCGCAGTAGTCATTGACACGCTTCCCTTTCCATCGGAGACGCTGGAGATCGTAGACTTCATCCAAAACAAATTAAGCACGCCGATCAAATACGTCATCAACACCCACTATCACGCCGATCACACCTACGGCACTTGTTTTTTTAAACGCGCCGAAGTGATCGCCCACTCTAAATGCCGCGATCTGCTCCATAGCGTTGGGCGCAAAGGGTTGACCGACGCCAAAATGGAATCGCCCGAACTGGAACGGGTGGAGATCGTCTTGCCCGACCTCATCTTTGAAAACGGAAACATGGATTTGCATCTGGGGAAAAAAACTCTTACCCTGATCCATTCGCCCGGTCACAGCCCCGATTCGATCAGCGTATTGGTCAACGAAGATCGAATCCTCTTCGCCGGTGATATGGTGATGCCCCTGCCCTATTTTGTAGATGGAAACATTGACGATATGACCCGCTCACTTCAGGTGATACCGTCCATGGGTTTGGAAAACATTGTTCAAGGTCATGGCGAAGTGATCCTGCGCGGCGAGATTGACGAAGCCATCCGTTCCAGTTTGCGCTACCTCGACAATGTCCGCAAAAAAGTAACACGCACCGCCGAGCGCGGCAAGAGGCGAGATGATCTGACAGACATTGATATTGAGTCGTGCGGCAAGAGCCGCATCCCGCTCGGCGGGTTGGTGGCGAAATTACATCAGGGGAATGTCTATGCTTTATACGATTCGCTGATGAACGAATCGCCAAAAAAGAAGAGAGCAAGAAAAGCGGCAACGGCTAAAAAATCGCCGAAGCAAAAACACAGGAAGAAGAAATGACTGAACTGTTATATCAAACAGATGCGTATTTAAAAGACTTTGAGGCAAAAGTGATCGCGGTCGAGGGAAATGCAGTTGCCCTCGACCGTTCTGCTTTTTATCCGGGCGGCGGCGGGCAACCCAACGACAGCGGAACGATCACCGCCGACGGAAAAACGCTCAACGTGATCAAGGTTCGCAAAGCCGGATCGGATGTTTGGCATGAGATCGAAGGCGACGCACCCGCTGTCGGCGTCACCGTGCAGGGGGCGCTCAACTGGGAGCGGCGACATCAGTTGATGCGGACTCATACCGCGATGCACATTTTGTGCGGGGTGATCTTCCGTGATTACGGCGCGAGCGTAACCGGCGGCAACATGGAGCCGCTCAAAGGCAGAATGGATTTTGAATTTGAATCGATGAAGCAGGAATTTGCGAGAGAGATCGAAGCGAAGATCAACGTTGAGGTAGCGGCTGCCCGCGCCACCCGAGTCAAAATTTTGCCGCGCGAAGAGGCGTTTAAAATTCCCGATCTGATCCGCACCAAGATCAATTTACTGCCCGAAGGCATCGCCCAAGTGCGGACGGTGGAAATTGTGGGACTCGATCTGCAAGCCGATGGCGGCACACACGTGGCGAACACGTCCGAAGTCGGGACGATCAAAATCGTAGATTACAAGAGCAAGGGAAAGATCAATAAACGGATCGAAATTGCGCTTGTGTAAGAACCGTTATGAAAATCCTCATCGTGGATGATGAAGTAGAAATTCTGACGATCATACAGTTAGGTTTAATGCGCGCCGGATACGAAGTGATCACTGCCACCAACGCCGCTTCGGCTTTGCAGTTATTGGCGCAACAGAAACCGGCTCTCGCCGTGTTAGATGTGATGATGCCGGACATGGACGGTTACGATCTGGTTCAAGCCATCCGTCGGCGATCCAACATGCCGATATTGATGCTGACGGCGAAAGGCAGCGTCGCCGGAGAAGTGGCGAGCTTGGAGCTCGGCGCGGACGATTACATCACCAAACCCTTCAGCATGGAAAATCTGGTGGCGCACATCAAAGCCCTGCTGCGCCGCTCCGGCGAAAACGATCAGGTGCTGCGGCGCGGACCGTTCACCTTGAGCCGGAGCGAGCGGCGAATCTTTTGCGACAACACTCAATTAAAATTGCGCCCGTTGGAATACGAACTGTTAGCGTTGATGATAGAAAGACCGCGCCACCTTTTCACACGCGAGGAACTTTACGAAGCCGTGTGGAGCAAGGAGTATCAAGAAGGCGAACGCGCGCTAGATGTTCTCATCGCCAGTGTGCGGCACAAACTGGGCAAACGCGATTGCTTGATCCAAACCGAGCATGGCGTTGGGTATCGGTTGGAGGTGTGAATCGAAAGAGACTCGCGATGCGAGTCTCTTGATTTAAACGGTGATGCCGGCTTGGGCGCGGAACAGCGGGATTAAGAAATCCCTTCTACGGCTTCCAAAACCAGGCGGTGGCGCCGACGATGGCTGCCTCTAACAGCGACCCCAGCCCGATCCACAAAAACGCGTCGAACCAAAATTTCGTGGGGAAACAACGTATCAGTGTGTCATACCAATTGAAGAGCCACGTATCGCCTGTGAAAAATATTTTGTGAAAGAGGACGAAAAACGTGCTGAAGCCTATCACTGCAAACAGCACAATGCCAACCAGCGCCACCGCCGTGACGATGGATCCCACGATCAACCCGCTTCGCAGTAACAATCTTGTTTCCGCGCCCCACCCCAAAGTATTAATAGAGATAAGCATTATGAACCAGGCAATGATCATCGTCGTGTTCGCCGCGCGCACCACTGCCTTCACATCTTCCATGTGTTTTAACTCTCTGTCGTTGTACATGCGCGTGCCGACTTCGGGGTTGACCACTTTTTCTTGCGGGATCGTTTGCTTCGCCAAGAAACTGATGTCTTCATTGTTGTTCAAGTATTCTATCGAGATCAAAGCAATCTTGAGACGATCCTCTTTGGTGAAGCCATAGTAATCTACCGGAAATTTAAATAAGTTGTATTGATCGGTGTAGGCTGTTTCCGGCAAGTTGTATTCCCACTTTGGAAAAACGTCTGACGAGAGCATGAACTTGACGACAAGCAGCACCAACGCAAACGGCATAGCGATGATGAGGGCGATACGGAGGGTAGAGGGTAACCGAGAGGGCATGAGATTCTCCATTAACAATGTAGGGGCGATGCATGCATCGCCCCTACGATTTTATTTTAGAAATTGAAGTCCTTCTCCAAGAACAAAATTAATGACTATCGAGTTCGTCAGCTGTTCAACCGGCGCAACATCGTCGGTGAAGATGGTGTCGCTGTAAACGGTCGGTTGAAGTGAGGCAACGCCGCGCTGGAGTGAAAAGGTGAGCAATGGGTTAGCATTAGGCGGCAGCAAAGTTAAGTTCGCTTGCAGGTTCTTTTCCGAAGTCGGCAACATGGTGGCGACGAGGATGCTGTTGAATGTACTTGGCACATCCATCACATAGACCGAAGGGAAGACCGCATTGAGCGTGGTTGCCATCGCTTCGATCAGGCGGCGATCATTGGGCGTGCGCCCGACGTTGATGGCTAACGCGCCGCGATCTTCGAGATGATCTCTCACCTCTTGAAAAAATTCTATCGTGGTCAGATGCGGCGGAATGTAGGGCAAGCGATAAGCATCCACGCCGATGACGGTGTATTTGCGTTTGCTGTGCGCCAAACCCCAACGCCCATCTTCGATGACGATGTTGAGATTCGATTCGTTCATGGCAAAATACTCGCGCCCTACCCTGACGATCTCCGGATCGATCTCAAAGCCGTCAATGGGGATCGCGCCATAGACCATTGTGTATTGTTTAGAGATCGTTCCGGCGGCAAGCCCGACGAGCGCGAGTGAGTTGACGTTAACTGGCGGCGCGTTGAAATACGGCGCAACTAAAAAATAATCCCACGTTCCATTCGTGATCGGTTGAGTGGGGTTATAAACCGAGTGAAGCCCCTGCCCTTCGTTGAGTAACAAGTAACGCGTGCCGCGTCGCTCAACCACTTGAATAAAGTTGTAAGCGGACTCGCGCTCGTGGATCAAGCCCTGAGTAGGTTTAATTGTTCCCGCAGTAAAGGCGGCGACACCGATTAAGATGAAGGGCATCCATAACAACATCACCGCGCGGCGACGATCCTCTCGCCACAATCCGATCCAAGAAAATCCAAACAACAAAAATGCGAAGAACAAATAGGTGCGGTTCGTGCCGAGCGTTGGAATGAGAACGAGGACGGGCAAGAACGTGCCGACGAGCGAGCCGAGCGTGGAGATGGCGTAGATGCGCCCGGCGGAGTTGCCGACTTGATTGAGGTTGCTCGACGAAAGGCGAATGGCAAACGGTGAGACGCAGCCGAGCAAAGTGACGGGGACGATGAAGAGTAAGAGCGTGGCGAGGAACGAGCCGCCGGCGACGGGCGCGTTGAGTCTTTCAACACCTTGCGCGGCGAAGAGGAGAATGGGGCGCGCGAAAAGCGGAATGAGCCCAACGGTGAACGCCGCCCAGCACACGATCTGATAAAACGTTTTTTCGTTTGGAGATCGATCTGCCCAGCGCCCGCCGATGAAATATCCGACGGTGAGGTAGAGCAATATCAGCCCGATGATGTTTGCCCAAACTAAATTGCTTGTTCCAAAAACGTTGCCGAGCAAACGCGCGGCGGCGATCTCGATTCCGAGCGAGACCATACCGGCGAAGAAGACGGTGAAGGTTAACACTCGCGCGATTATACAGGGGAAGATGTGCGAAATGATGGGTAAAAAGTGAAATAGGCAATTAAGCGTGTTAAGGGTGAACGATTATCTTCAACGGATAGGAAGCGGATAAACGGATTGGGCGGACGAGCTTTTATCCGCTTATCCGATTAGGTATCCGTTGAAGAAAGTGGTTGTCATTCCCGCGAAGAAGACGGTGAAGGTTAACATGAGGCGGGATTATAACGGAGGTAAGAAGCGGGAAGTTAGGAAGGATAAAAGGTAAGCGTTTGTTTAAATTTGTAGCAAGGCAAGGGAGCAACAGATTTTTAGGCAGGATACTGAAATCTCAAAACGGTATATTGAGTTTCGTAGAATCAATTATCTCTCGGGAGTCATCTCCAAGTACCGCAAACAATTCCTTAAGGCGCTTAATGTTTGATAACTCGATTCTTCTTTCCTTACCACGGATTACATTAATAAGGAATTCTTTTACATCCACATCAGTAAGTATCCAATAGATTTGGTTATTAGATATGCTCGCAAGGATTATGCTATTCAACTGCGATTGAGTAAATTCAGTATATTGTCGAAGCCTAGAAACTATTTTATGGGTTTGCTCAAACGAATCACTAGATGCGAGATCGGATATCAGGCTGTCTCTTTCATATTCGCTTGCAAGCCTTATTTCGGGGAACTGCGATTTAAAAAAGTCGGAGAGTTTGCTATAAAAGAAGATATCTGAATTTTTATTACGTTTCCATTCGGCAAGTAAAAATGAATCGAAACGGTTTTCATCAAGCGCAGAACAATAATCAGAATCATCTGTAATAAAATGTATAGGCTGTCCCGATGTTGCAATTTCCAAAAGAGTTTCCCAATTTATTGCATCGCCCAATGAACCTTTCTTACCCGGCGGATTGCCAATCTCATATCGTGCTTTTGCACGTTCAAATATCTGGAGTGTTTTGATGGGCGTTAAAGCCAGAGCAAATAAATCGTTGATGATCAAATCTGCTTTTAGTTTTTCGTCAACAATATCTTGAGTAAGAATCTTTAGAAGTTCAGAATGCCCCTGCTCATATGCCTTTTGTAAATCTCGAAGTTTAGAATACACGCCGTAATCTTTACATAACTGCGGAAATTGTAAATTTAACCTTTGTTCCTTTAGTCTTTTTAAAGCGTCGGCTATTTTGCTTTCCCGATTACGACGAAATTCATCAATGATCTGTTCTGGTAGATATAACTGCATCTTGCTCTGGCGCAATAACACTGTAAGCTTGTTTAATTCTTCTAAATCATCACTTGTGAAGTGATAAAACGAAAGGAAGATATTTGTATCAATAAAGAGGTTCATGAATTTCATCAACTCCTACAAGCAATATATGTCGACACAATTCAGCGTCAAGTAAGTAAAATTATACGCCTCATCGCGCGAAGTAGAGTAGACCTCGCGGGTCTTAAAGACCCGCGAGGTCTTTTCGATCCATTTAGAGTTTAAGAAGATTCTGCTTTTCTTCGATACACCCACCCTGCCACAAAGAGCGAGCTAATAACGAACAACGGCAGAGTGATGATGAGCGATTTGCCAAAGTCACCTACGTAGATCAACCACGCCACAGCCAACACATCAAACACGACACTCCCCGCCAACTCCCAACGCCAAGCGATGACGAGCGCTAAAAGAATCAGCATCGAGGGGATGAGGTGCATGGTGAGGGCAACGAGCGTTTGCGCCAAGTTGTATTCGCCGCTAAACACATCCAGCGCGAACAAACTGATGAAACCAATATAGAGCAGACAGACTACACGCGGCGTCCAATACAAAACTTTAAGCAACATATAAACTTTCGTGTCTCAACAACACCTGACAGGTCTGTTTACAATTCAGCAGACGTTAAGTTCGGCAAGACCTGTCAGGTGTGGCGCGATGATTCGGGAATCTGTTCAATCAGAAGCCCCGTAAAAATATTTTCTTGTCATCGCCAACGGTAATCCCAAACACACAAGAAGAATTGTGTTGAACGCGGCGTTGACGCCGACTCCCCACCACAGCGAGAGTCCAGTGTCGAAGAGATACCAAAGCGCCACGCCCACCACGAAGCAGTTCCACGCCCAACGCTCTCGATTCTTAAAAGGGTAGTAGGCAATGAATGTGGCGAACACACCCCACCCGGCAATTGACGCACCCCACACGCTATACGCCCACCTCTGAAAATTTCTCGCCGCCTCAGGCACATCGCCGCCAGCCCAAAAAACAAAATCTATTGGGCGATTGATGGACTGAAACAATGCCGTTCCATTAAACAGCGACATTGCCACACCGAGGACGATCATAGATATGCCGGCAACAACTAACCAACGCTGCGAAAAAAAGAAACTGTTCATAGTGATCATTTTTCCTTTGCGCCGTCGTAATTAGTTTTTACTCCCACCTCTCCCGCCTCACAAGTGATCAACGTCACCTCTTCACCTTTTCACCCCTTCACCCCTTCATCTTTTCATCTTGTCATCTCTTCATCCCTCATCCCTTCATCCTTTATAATCGCCTCATGTTTAAATCCGTCCACCAACGCAACTGGTTCGCCTTCTTCATGGATTACACCTTCTTCGGGTTGGGGCTTGTCTTCGTCAACGCCAACACCATCCTCGCCGCGTTCACCGCCACGCTTACCACGTCTAAAGTCATCGTCGGACTCACCCCGGCGATCTGGTACGGAGCATGGCTCATCCCGCAATTGTTTGCCGCGCGTTACTTCGCTCATCAACCCAAAAAATATAGATTCATGATCTGGGGATCGATCATCGGGCGACCCGCCTTTTGGTTTTTAGCGCTGCTGCTTATTTCGGGCGCACTCGCTCACCAACCTATTGCCATGCTGATCATCTTCTTCATCAGTCTCGCCTGGTTTGGCGGCATTGACGCTTTTGTCGCCGTTGCCTTCTTCGACATCTTGGGCAAAGCGCTCGATTCGAAAGCGCGGGCGCAAGTCGCCAGCAGCAGCATCATCGTCAACAGCCTTATCGCTATTGGCGCGGGTGCGTTAATCGGCTATTTGTTTTCGTCGAACGGTCCCGCCTATCCGATCAACTTCGCCATCACCTTCACGCTCGGCGGCGTGTGTTTTTTTATTTCACTTGCCGGTTTGTTTTTTATAGTGGAACCGCACGAAGCTGTCGCGCCGACACAAGTGCATCAAAAAGAATCCAGCCTGACCCCGTTATGGAATGACAAAATTTTTATGCGAGCAAACGTCGTGCGAGTGTTAGGTGGATTAAGCGGGCTGGCGATTCCGTTTTACGTTCTGCACGCCACGCAAGAGGCACATCTTGAGCCGCAGATCATCGGCGGCTTCGTGGCGGTCGGTTCTATCGGCGCGGCATTCGCCGGGATCATTTTCGGGAAAGTTGCGGAGAAGTTCGGCGCACATCGCGTGTTTCAGATCAGCACCTGGCTCTCGCTGCTGCCACCACTGATCGGGTTAGGCTTAACGCTCACGCGCGCATCGGCGGAGTCGGCATGGGTCTACATCGTGTGCTATTTGATCATCGGCATGGTAGAAGGATCAATCGTCATCGGATTCTTCAATTACATTATTGATCTCGCGCCCGCGCCAAAACGCACAACCTACATTGGATTGACGAACACGATTGGCGGACTCTTGATATTGCCGCCGATCCTCGGTGGATGGATTTTGGATTCCAGCTCGTATCTGATTCTGTTTTCGATCACCGTCATCGGTGTCGCCGCCGCGGGTGTGGCGGCATTTGGTTTAAAGTCAGCCGCCTCACCCGCGGAGACTCC
>Ga0082335_1001568_pt1 | contig 47358 bp, 54 predicted proteins | sample Subgrocontami58m_FD_72375 | JGI IMG/M metagenome (GOLD analysis project Ga0082335, IMG submission 72375) | Subsurface groundwater microbial communities from S. Glens Falls, New York, USA - GMW37 contaminated, 5.8 m (SPADES assembly) (version 2) ... | reverse complement strand
TATTACGGTTAATTTTGCTGCTGTAGCGGGAACAAACCACACAATTCTGGTAGAGCTGGCAAACGACCGCTATAGCGCAGGTATTTGTGACAGGAATTTAAGATTTGATAAAGTAACCCTCTTATAGTTGCCAAATAACTAACTCATTGATTTATTTTTATCCGTTAGTTTATTGTTATCTCAGACAATAATCAGGGGAAAATTATATCAGAAGTTGTTTTTTGGGGTAAAGCAGTGGCTATAATTTCGTGCTTGACAAGTAGATCTAAACAGTTTACGCTAGAAATACATGGCAGAAGGCAATTCACAAAATCCCCTCGCACGGCTTGAAGGAATGCTTGATGAATATTTTGGCAGGAAAGCTCCCGCACTCCCTCAGAATATAAAAGAGATTATCGTAAAGATAGCTCCTTATCTAGTAATTATTGGATTAATCTTTACAATCCCCGCAATCTTTGTGCTTCTTGGACTCGGTAGTATAGCAACTGTATTGGCTCCTGTAGGCGGCGCACAATCTGTCGCATCTGTACCTACGATGTGGATTGGAATACTGCTTCTTATTCCAGTAATCATTCTAGAAGCAATTGCCGTACCCGGACTTTTCTCAAGAAAAGTAGTAGCGTGGAGATATGTGTTCTGGGCGCAAATCATCACGATTGTTTCCAATTTGGTACAGCTTAATATCGTAGGCGGTATCATCAGCGCAATTATTGGCTTCTATATTCTTTTCCAAGTAAAAAGCCTCTATAAATAACCCAAATCAGAAGAGAATTCCCCTCAAATGAAACGGCTGTCGTACCAGGCACTATTTTTTAAACACGGCGTGTACAACATATGTAGGGTGTACGTCAGGATTCTCAACAGCTTCATGCAATTCTTCAACCTCACCAAAGCCGCACTCAGCTAAAACCTTTCCTGTCCAAGTTGATTTTGCAGCTTCCTGCGGACTAAGGCCCTTTGCCACACCTTCTTTGTACTGATCCCAGTTTAAACTTCCAAAATCGCCTTCGCTTTTTACCCACCTTGCAACAAATTTAGTGACATTTAACCCGCTATCCTCAAAGTATTTAAAGGCAAAACAAAAAAACTTGCGCGCAAAAAAGTCAGGATGTCTCTCGCCTGTAGTGAGCTTCCTTGTGGCAATAACTGCTCTAGCTTCATTCCCTTCAACAATAGCTTGCATCCAATAATTCTCATCTTCATCTCTTAGAGTTATCCAATCTCTTGAGATCTGACAGATAATTTCTCTGCCAGAACCGCCTCTGACCCTCCCATAAAATGGGACTGTTAAATCACCGAAAGGGATTCCGTATAAACCTTCGGCATATGGATAATTATGAGCCTCAACCATGAAGGGATTATACAATCCCGAAACTAAATAATCAAACTATGGGATTCGCCTCCGAGGGATGGAGGAAGTTCGAACATTTTATAGTTATTGATAGTGGTCGTTAATATCTATAATTTCCATCTCTTCAGAAGTAGTGAAAATGAAAATTGCTCTATATTTTCTATCTATACGAAACGAATAAACTTTTAATTGCTTTGGTTCAAGCCTTTCTGTATTAAGAGAAGGGTGACGAGAATTACTTTCAAAGAGAGCTACTTGCTTATCAAATTTTTTCTTAAGATTGTGTTTAGTAAGATATCGTTGAAGATCAGGACGCAAAGATTTAACGTACATACGTGGATGATTTTGCCAGTCCTTTTATAACGCTTTCTATAAACTCCTGACTGTATTTACCAGTTTTTGCCAACTCCAGCTTTATTTCTTCAAGAGGGCGAGGCGTAAAAGTCTCAAATCGTACTCCGTCTCCCGCAAAATACCTTCGAAGAAGACTTCGTATAAATTCAGAACGGGTTGCAAATCCTTGATTTTTTGTTTCCAAATCAACCCTTTTAGCAATTTGATTTGGTAATGAGATAGTAAGCGTCGCCATATGTATGAATATTTAACAATATTTGTTAACTTTTGTCAATATGCAGGATAAGTTTTGCGGATGTTTGAGCTCCCTCTGGTTAACCATGTAGGGAATTATTATGAGAAGTATTTAGTGAGTAATTACAAAACATTACAATTTTGCTCCGCCAAATGGCGGTATTAGAACCTATTGTTACAACCTTTAGCTTTTTAATGTTAGTATTCTTAGATTGCAAATAAGGCCTAACCATTATATAATACCGATCTTATGAATGAGAAGCCAAATTTTTCTGAAAATCGAGATAAAATACTTCCAAATCAAACTCTTCTTTTGGCAGAACCAATATTTAAGAGCCCCGGAATGGATGAGAGCAGGAAAACTAAATTTACAGTACCGCTTGGCGTAGAAACATGGGTAGAACAACTTTCTCTTAATCCGTTCACTAACCAACAGATTACGGAAGTTTTAGCAAACGAGTATCTCTCTATAGCCAGTGCTTTAAGGGAAATGAATGTGCTTTTCAGAATTATTATCGCGCACAGGAAAGATATTGATGAAAGATCTACTTTAGCCATGCTTCAGCATTTTGGAGCAAGAGGAATAGCTTTAGATGAGTCAATATCTGAAACATGTTTTCCCCGAGACATGTTAGTTGATTTTGATGGTAAAACATACATTAATCCTAAAGCTAACTTTAATTTTCCGGATAACTCCGGTATTGTGTCCCCACTTGGAGAAGGAGGCAGAGTTTTAAAATTGGGTAAAAAAGTATTCGTACCCGATCCGAGGGGATTTGTGCAAACAAGACCTAAATATACTGAAGATTTAAGAACTTTGTCTGATCATTTTCAGTTTGGATTCTTACCGCATCCTTTAGCCGCAGAAGTTGACAAAGAAGGAAGAATCACGAAGGTTTTTCCAAATGATCATATCGATAGAGTAGCAGCTTTTATTACGGGGAAAGATAATAAAGATTATCTTTTGCTTGATAGTCACTACATTGCTGAATTTCAAGCTCCTTATGGAAATCATTGGACTGGTATAAAAGAAGCATGTCAAAAATTGGATGTCACTCCGGTGGTTATTGACCGAAAGCCAGCATCTATTCCTTATGCACTCAATCTGGAACAATTTGCTGATGGTACGGTTTTACTTACAGGAGGAGACAGTAGTCTTACTGAATCCGTAAGACAAATAGTTGGAGTTGATAAAGTTTATGTTACCAGTAGGCCTGTTATTTTTTACCCGCTCTATAGGAATGGCGGAATCCGTTGCATGTTACTTCCTGCACCTCAAAAGATTGTTGGAAAACCGATAATAGCACAAACTTAATCTGAATTTTGAGGCTATTCGCCTCCGAGGGATGGAGGAAGTTCGAACCTACTTTGCTATCCTAGTATAAACGTTGGGCTCATCACCACGAAAATCGACTAGTACTTCCGCTTTAAGATTGTACTCTCTATCTTCGATTCTCACATCTGGAAAACTCTCCAGTATCGAGATTTTCAATTCATCACAATCTGCTTGATAATCAAGCCAGTTAACTGGTCTCCAAGAATAACCTTTAATATAGTCTGAGTAAGTCAAGGAATATATAATGACACTTTGCGGATTTGCCTCTTCCGCTTCTATTTGACTTAAAATTTGCTTGTTTAAAAGAGGACCACCATGGCTGACTATACATCTACTCGGTTCTTTTAAAACTATCACCCTACAACCAACCAAATCGTCTTTTGTTTTTCCAAGCTGGCCTTTCGAAACTACAGCTGTCTGTCCTGTAGGTATTTCGACAACATTTGGGCCTAAATACTCAGAACTTAAATTTATTCCCATCAAGAAATTATACCAAAAATGTTTTCTCCAAAACATTTTTCGGTTCTAATATCATACTCGAATATAAAAATTTGCTCCCTCTGCTTAACCATGTGGGGAATTATTATTTGAACAACTTATTTAGAAAGTGTATAAGTCAACAAGAGTAAAAGAGCACTTCCCCAGAAAAGAACCCAAAAGGTTTGATATTTACGTCCTGACCACTCTGGCCAATAATTAATTTTTCGTTTTAAAAAGAACTTCTCTTTTTTGAAAAAGTAAATAAGATGTATAGAAAAATCATAAAATATCATCAGGAGGAGAATATATAACAGGAAACTAAATCTCACAGAATAATTATATCATAGGCTAAGACAGGATGAGCTTAGAACCTAAGCTCCGAGGAATGGAGGAAGTTCGAAATTATTATATTTCTTTTCTGATTCAATTTGTCACAACTTCTTTTCTCATAAAATCCGATCTTAAAATTTATATTCTATTTGACTTCTTTCAAATTTCTATATATATTCTACAATTATGGTATTAACAGAACGATCGGAATCAGAAGTACCACCAACTGCTATACAAAGAGTTACCAGTACTCTAATCATTACAGTTGAGAATCCTGATGCTTATGGCGGACATCTTCAACACTATGAAGCTCAGGAAATTCTTGGTAATCAAAGAGAAGAGATAACAGAATCTCTACGAAAAACATCTGGACAAACATATGGCATCACAGATCCTGCAAACGATGTAAGGAGTATCGATATTGAATACAAAAAACAACTATTCGGTGGTGAAGAGGTAGAAGTTACAACAGACTTATGTGAACCGGATCCGAATCAGCAAGGATTAACTTTTAATCATCAAGTAATACAAAGCGGAGAGCCTGTTATTATTGCAACAGTCAATTGCGGACCTCCCGATCAAGGAGAACGCATAAATTTCCAAAAAGAACTAGAAGGATTAGAACCCCTCACAAGTATTTCAACTAAAGGACCAATTGGGCAAAAGAAAGATATGCCTCATTATACTGATTCACAACGATCGCTAAATAAAGATAGGATTGATATCTTTGAATCCTGTGGTGCGGAACTGAGGAACGCAGCTGAACTAACCAATTTATTTGGGTTTATAACAACTATGAAAATTGAATATTTAGAACAACCTGGTCCAAACGATGAAGTTGAAATAACTACTGATGTCTATCGCCATGAACGCACAATTTTCCGCTTTCACCAACGAATAATAAAAGCTGGGGTCGTTATTACTGAATCGATTGCTAACTGCGCTATTGTAAACCAAAAAATACGTAAGCCTGTACGATTGCCCAAAGAATTACTTGCAAAATTAAGAACCCACCATCAAATTAGCCTCCTCCTTGAATCTGCTGGATATCCTGAATTAGAAGGAGCAAGGCAACTGTTTAAGTTAGGAGATACAAAGGAAGCACTAAAATTACTGGATAATTATCTTACTCCTGAATCGGACAGGGCTAGTGAAATCCTAAGCAGTCCGGAAAAATATTATCAATCTCGTGCCGATACTAATCCAGAAGATGCAATATATGATGATATAAAATTAATTGCTGCAATCATGGCAGCAATGAATGATGACTACCGCGGATTAACTCTACTCGCAGAATTGTTAATAACACAATCTTATGAAAGACAATTAGTAATCTCAAGTTTACTTGCTCAACTAACAGAATCGGCAAAAGTGAAAATCGGCCAAAAAGATAAAACAAGTCTCACAAGAGAACAAATTTTTGAATGGGCTATGTTGATTCACGATGGTAAAGTAAAACTTACCCCAGCTCAAGAAAATGATGAAATTCAAAATACGGTATAAATAAACGGAGCAGCGCCTGTAGATTAATCAAGAATGTTCCTTAATTTTGGACGATTTTTGAACTCCGAGGTGTGGAGGATGTTAGAACCTATTATTCTTTGATTATGTGATCATCAGGAGTCCAACCCGGAACTGATATAACTTCTACCCACGTAGCATCTCCTTTAGCTGAATGAACCTCCATTGGATAGATAATAAAGCTTTGCCCCTCGGGAATAGTATAATCTTTCCCTTCTTTCGTAATGGTTAAGGCTCCTTTTGTGATGGTGTATTCTTCCGTTGATTTTGTGTGGAAGTGCGGCAGTGATTGATCAATGACAACTATTGCCTTGCTATAATTTGGATGTTCTGATGTTGGCTCTGTTTCACAAATAATCTCTGTTGGATTATTCTCAGGTAACTTAACGATATTTTTATTAGGGTATTTTCCCTGAAGTTGTTGAATTATGATTTGAGCATTCATTGAGGCAATTATATCAAATGATAGTGTGAACTTACGGCGAGCGAAGGTGATTTCCGCCGTTGACGTATATTTCTTCACCGTTAAGATACGCGGCGTCCTCCGAGTCAAGATAAAAAATTACCCGGGCCACATCTTCAGGTGTACAATTTCTTCCCAATGGATTATTTTTAGCCATCTCTTCCCACCCTTTGTCATCAACACCCCAAGGATCCCAGAGAGGCGTCCTTGTCACGCCGGGATTGACAGAATGAGTTCTGATGCCGTACTTTGCAAGAACAACTGCAGAGGTTTTTGTGAAGTTCATTTTTGCCGCCTCTGCCGCAGCAGCTGCCGGAAAAGAGGGTTGAGCCTCATGTGCCCATGAAGATGTTATGTTAATAATAGTTGATCTTTGTGCCTTCTTGAAAAGAGGCAGAGCATACTTTGTCATCAGAAATGTTCCCCTGACGCGAATATCAAAAGTTTCATCCCACTCCTCAATCCCCATCTTTTCGATTGGAGTTTTATAATCAACAGTGGCGTTATTTATTAAAAGATGAAGCACGCCCGACAATTTCTTAACAGATTCTATAACCTTCTTCACGGATTTTTCATCCTGCAGATCTAGATAGTGAATGTGAGTATTGGGATTTTTGGCAAATTCTTTTTGGATAAGGTCGCGATCTTTATAATAGGTGGTATGGACAAAGTATCCCCTATCGGAAAGAAATCTTGCTACTCCCGCGCCAATTCCTCTTGACGAACCAGTTACTAATGCAACCCGTCTCGACTTCATATGCGTATTATATCAAAAGATTTTAGAAGACTCTATTTGTGCCGCTTGCTGGATTTTTTTGCCAGCATCTTGTATTTTATTTCAAGCCTTTTCTTGGTTTTGTATGAATGGGATCTCTTCTTTTTCCCAACTCCTGTAGGTCTTTTTGCCATAGGTCTAATTATATACTATTCTGCTCCGCCTAGTATAAAACACCAAAGCTTATTTGCCTCTTGCTGTAAATATATAAAAAAGTACAATCTATACTATGAATCCTGTTAGACAAGAAGATGGACTTGGTTGTGCGGTTGCATGTGTTGCTTTTGTCCTCAATGTTTCTTATTCCGAAGCATTAAAATTATTTATTGACGGGGAAAGGAGAGCAAAAGAAAAAGCTAATTTTTATTGTCCCGAGATTGTTAAGATTTTAAATAATGCAGGATTAAAATATAAATGGCAAAAGTTTCAAGATAAGTCCAGAGAAGAATCATATAGAAACGGCTCCATAGTTTTTATAAAAAAGTCAGAAAAACATCCCTATGGCCATTTTCTTGTAAGACATAATAAATGGATGGATCCGTGGATAAATTTACCTGATAAAAATATTAAAGCAGGGTTTCGAGATGTATTGCCGGGCGAGCCGACATATTTAATTTACAAAACGTAATTTGATTGTTTAATTTGTGCTACCCGCGTCTTACGACAGTATGCATGAAGGTTTTAAAAGGGCGACGACCAGATGATATCAAGTTTTTCTTCTTGTCCTGAACGGAGTTGAAGGATGGCGGCAAATTCTTTTAATTCAAAACAGAAGGCCCTCCTTCGCTGAAGCTACGGCGGGTAAACAAGGCATGAAATCAAAGGTTAACAGTCACTCTCATGAAGGTAGCGGGTATTGAAGTGCTACCGTCAGTGCTCTTGTTTTGCTCTTTCGCCAGTTCCAAAAGTTGGCTGTGTAGCTCTTCCACTCTTCCACTCTTTTGAGCCGCTTCGACAGCGTTCATTGTTGGTCCATAGAATCGTTCCAATAATTCTATGAATTCTGTCGGGCTTTTATCAATTGATATGAAGGAGTATGTGTCCCTGACCATGGATATTTTCTCCTTGGGTACTCCGGCCTGACCAAAACGCTCAATGATGTTAGCTTCCACTCCCCACGTCATTGGACTGATGAAGCCTTCCGGAGGAGGAGGTGTAAACGCTGCGCTTATCTTCAAAAGCTGTGACACGAATGACGTCGGATCATTTGGAATCCAATTGCCCATCACAATGCGTCCACCCGGCTTTGTGACCCGGACCATCTCGCGGGCTACGTCGAATGGCTTAGGAGCAAACATAGCTCCAAATACAGAGAGGGTCAAATCAAAAGAATGGTCACTGACTCCTTGCAGGCTGCACGCATCTCCCTCCTGAAATGTCAGTTGACTAAGACCAGCATCGACTGCTCGCTTGTTTCCGGCATCAACGAGATTCTTGGCAATGTCGATTCCAACAACTTCAGCCCCCAAAATGGCGAGAGGAACTGCCGTAGTGCCATCTCCGCAGCCGAGGTCCAAAACCCGCAGTGGCGGTATTATCCCGAGAGACTTAACGAGCGCTTCGCCGGATTGACGCATAAAGGCGGCGATCTCTGTAAAGTCCCCTTTCTCCCATAACGCTTTGTTTGGATTCATATTTTTATCCACGAATTAATCATCTCATAAAACGAAAAGGAATGATACCTGTAGTTATATTAAGGAATTTTGTGTGCCACAATTTTAAACTTGGCTCCCCCTGAAGGACTTCTTCATCAGCAAGGAGATTGAGTTTGATGTTAACTTGGAGGATTTTAAGAATTTATATTCAAATCTGAATATTATCTAATTAACTAGGATATATTTTTCATCCTCGCTGGGTGATTCCCAGTATTTCAAATATTTATTAAACATTTCTCCACTTATTTCAAAAGAATCTATAGGAGGATTTTTACTTCGTGAAACAACCCTTTCTCTCATTTTCTCTACAGGGCATTCAACATAATATAAAATTGGCTTTGCTCCTGCATTTAATATTTTCTTCTTTATATCGTCTCTTTGTGATTTAACCCAGAAACCTTCATCTATTATCACATCTTTCCCAGATTCCAGAATTTTGAAAGCAATATCTGTAGCCAATTTCGTTATTTTTCCGTCATATACTGCAAAATTCTTATCTGAAGTAATTTTATTTCCATAAATTTTTATAATCCATTCGTCTTTAGTTATACGAATTGCTCCCGTTTCCTTTTCTAGTTTTCTAGCAAAAGTAGTTTTTCCAGAACCGATAAATCCGCAGATAACATAAGCAATAGGTTGTTTCTTATTCATTAAGACATTATAACAAAGTGGAATCTATTTATATTGTGATGGAGCTCTAAAATTACTTGCTCCGCCAACTGGACGACGTTAGAACCTATTTAACCGTACTCCCAGGAGGAATCTCTTGCTCAGGATGAAGAAATATTGGGTGACCGTTTACGTCTGCAGCTATTATCATTCCATGGCTAACATATCCTCTAAAATTTCTTGGTTCAATATTAACTAAAATAGGTATTTCTTTACCAACAAGAACAGACGGATCAGGAAAGAATTCTGCCATACCTGCCATTATTTGTCTTTGCTCATCTCCTAAATCAAAAACAAATTTAAGCAGCTTATCTGCATCGGGAACTTTTTCAACTGAAACAACTTTTCCAATTTTTATCTCAAGCTTCTTGAAGTCATCAAATGTAACCATGAGGTGATTATATCAGAAAGTAAAAGACGAGGCTAAAAATAGGTGCTCCCCATTCCTAACGCATTTCCTAGTTTCCGAAAAACTCTTTTAACATTGTAATTAGCGTTGTCCTTCCTTTATTTGACTTAAGATAAAGTTCTCTGCGTTTCGCATCTTTCATATTTCTATACGCTTCATAATGAATTAGCTCCAAGGGCAGATAAGCTTTTGTAGATTTATTTTCTCCTTTACTGTGAGAGACAACTCGTTGTTTTAAATCTTCCGAGTAACCGATGTAGATAAAGTTTTTGGAAGGATTGTGGAGAATATAGACGTAGTAAAATTTCATCTCTTGGGATGTACAATTCTGGCGGGTACAATTCTGCACCCGCCTGCGTCCCAACTCTGCTTCTGACTACTGCGTAGCCAGGCGCAGACTTGTGCCTGGCTCCCCCGCGAGGATTCGAACCTCGAACCTAGCGATTAACAGTCGCGCGCTCTACCGTTGAGCTACAGGGGAATGGCGTTAATTGACAATTCAAAATTCAAAATTGACAATTAAACTTAGTTATTTTAACCTATTTTTGATTTCTTTACAATCGCAGTCAAAATTCTCAATTATCCTAAATAATCTTTTAATTTATTGCCACGGGAGGGATGGCGGAGCTTTCTTAGAGCCTTTGCTTCTATTTGTCTTATTCGTTCTCTTGTAACTGCAAACATTTTACCAACCTCTTCCAAGGTCTTTGGCTTTCCGTCTTTTAATCCAAACCTTTCCTCAAGAACTCTTCTCTCCCGATCAGAAAGAGTTGCTAAAACCTGTTCTACCTGCTCTTTTAAAAGCTCACGGGACGCTGAGTCAAAAAGAGTAGGAGCCGTTGTGTCATGAATAAAATCTCCCAAACGGGAATCTTCCTCATCTCCCACAGGCGACTCCAAACTTGCAGGCTCCTGAGAAATTTTAATAATCTCCATTGCCTTCTCTGGATCAATCCCTAAAACTTTTGCGACTTCCTCCGGTGCTGGCTCTCGCCCAAGTTCCTGCATTAATTTTCTTGATGCCCGTAGGAATCTATTTATATTTTCTACCATGTGCACAGGAATTCTAATTGTCCTTGCCTGATCTGCAATAGCTCTTGTTATTGACTGGCGAATCCACCAAGTCGCATATGTTGAGAATTTATAGCCTCTTCTCCAGTCGTATTTTTCAACTGCTCTTATCAACCCCTGATTTCCCTCCTGAATTAAATCCAGAAGTGTTAATCCCCTTCCTACATACTTTTTTGCAATTGATACAACCAAACGAAGGTTTGAATTAATTAAAATCTTTTTTGCTTCTTTATCTCCCTTTTCCACTCTCTTGGCCAGAGAAATTTCCTGATCAAATTTGAGAAGAGGAATTCTTCCAATTTCTTTAAGATACATTCTAACGGGATCTGAGATTGTACCTTCGGTTAGAACAGTTAAAGCCGCAAGTTCTTTTTCCAAGTCCTCGATTGGTTTTTCTGAGTCCTGATCTGCGGCAACGGATTCAAATACATCTATATCAAGCTTTAAAAGCTTATCGTAGAGAGTATCTAAATCCGCAATGTGCTCCTCAGGCCGGGGAAAAATTGCCAATATTTCATCCTGGGTTATGTAACCTCTTTTTTTTGCAGAGTCAACAATATCTTTTAAAAAGTCCGTGGATTTTTGTTTCATAGCTAAGTCTATTTTATCACACCGGCTCCGTTTTTTGAAGCTTGACTCAAACCTTGGAGAATCTTTAACAAGCTTGATAGTTGCATCTGAAGACCTCGTGCTTCTTGTTTATCCTTCTCCTTTTTGTTTATAGCCTGTGCAATAACTTTTATTTTGTTTTTAAGATCTAAAACTTTAAGTTCTTTTACGACTTTTTCTATTTCCTGCGTATATTTATCCCGCTCTTCAAATTTTGGCAAAGGTAAAATATAGCGAGTATCAAATAAGGCTATCGTTTCTTTTGGAAGGGATTTTGCAAATAATTTAATACTGAAATTTGGGTTATTTATAAAATAAGATTTTAAATTCTCAAAAATCTTTTTATAAGATGGCAATTCAAATTCATAGTCCTCAAGAATTCCGTTTGACAATTTAAAATGGTCCTCAACACTTTCACTTTGCAGAATTAAAGAGAGTAGATATTCTTCCAAAATTTCCTTTCTTCCCCTTTTATCTTTTCGGGCGTTGGCAAAACTAAGATTATCCGGCTCTTTTTTACCAACCTTATTCATTTCTTTCTGAAGAGTTTCCAAAGATGCATCCAGTTCTTTTGCTAAGGTTTTGAGATAATGCTCTTTTATTATTTCGTTATCTATTTTGGAAATAAATGGAAGAAGATTTTGGGTTATTTTCTTTTTGCCCTCTCCCGTCTCTTTATTATATTTCTTCAGAAAACTCGATATTAGAAAATCATAAACTCCAATGTCATGACTTACTGCTTTTTTAAAAAAAACTGGATCTTTTTTGATTGCCTCATCGGGATCTTTATACTCCCCAAGATCAACGACAGTTGTGGTTAAACCCTTTTTTTCCAAAGCCTCAAGGCTTCTTTTGATTGCCTCAAATCCTGCTTCATCACGATCCAGGCAGAGAGTTACTTTTTGGGAAAATCTTGAGATAAGAATAACCTGATTTTCGGTTAAGGCAGTTCCTTTAATAGCAATAACATTTTTTATTCCCGCAGAGTAACAGGAAATTACATCGAATTCTCCTTCCACAATTATTGCTCTCTCTTTCTGCTTTATCTCTTCTTTTGCCAAATTTAAACCAAAAAACATACTTCCTTTATGGTATACAAGAGTATCTCTCGTATTAACATACTTTGACTGCGCAGCGTCATCCTGAAGAACTCTGCCGGAAAAAGCAACGATATTGTCTCTATGGTCAAATAATGGGAACATGAGCCTTCCCCTGAAGAAATCAACTATTCTTCCAGGTCTTGTAAAAGAAAGTCCTGCCTCTATTAAATCCTGCGTTTTATATTTTTTCTTTTCTATTAAATATTTTGAAAGAATATCTCCCTGGATTGGAGAAAAACCTATCTGAAAAGTCTCTATAAGACGAGGGTCTATCTTTCTCACTTTTGTTAAATATTCAAGAGCTTTTTTTCCTGCGTTGTGTTTTGTAAGAATGTAGTGATAAAAATCCGAGGAGATTTTGTTTACGGAATAAATCTTCTCTTTTTTTGAAGTATCTTTTTTTACAAAATCTGTTTCCGAAAGTTCTATTCCGGCTTTTTTTGCTAAAATCCTAAGCGCTTCAAGAAACTCAAGATTTTCATAATCCATTAAAAATGTGTAGCAATCTCCTCCCTTTCCGCATCCAAAACAATGCCAAATCTGTCTCTCGGGAGATACTACGAAAGAAGGAGTTTTTTCATTATGAAAAGGGCATGCTGCTTTAAAATTCCTGCCGGCTTTTTTAAGAGGAACGTATTCGCTAATAAGGGAAGCTATATCTATTTTTTCGCGAACTCTTGCAACGTCATCCATAACCCGCTTATTCTACCACTTCCTTATTGCTTTTCATATCAGCCTGCTTTAAAATACTTACGCAATCGCAATGGCAGTAACTTTAGTAATCGGCTCCCAATGGGGAGATGAAGGCAAAGGCAAAATAATTGATTATCTTTCCCTTAAATCAGACTATGTTGTCAGATTTCATGGAGGAAACAATGCAGGGCATACAGTTATTAATAAATTAGGTAAATTTCCCATGCATCTTGTCCCTTCAGGAATTTTTAATGAAAAAAGTAAGGCGGTAATCTCAAATGGTGTAATACTTGATTTAGAGGTTTTAATCTCGGAAATAGAGTCTCTTGAAAAATCCGGAATAAAGACAAAGGGAAGACTTTTTATTTCTCCACGCTGTCATCTGATAATGCCATATCATAAAATTCTTGATAGGCTTTATGAAAAAGCAAAAGGAAAGAAAAAAACCGGCACAACGGGAAGAGGTATTGGTCCAACTTATGCTGACAAGGTAAGCTACAATGGCATAAGAATTGCCGATCTCTTAAATAAAACGGAGTTTTTGGAAAAACTTGAAATCCAGCTTATTCTTAAAAACAAGATCTTAACTGCATTGGGAGAAAAGAAACTTTCAAAAAATGAGATCGCTGATCATTTTCTAAAAATCAGAGAAAAAATAAAACCCTATGTTGTCGAAGCCTATCCCCTGCTTCAGGATGCAATAAAGAATAAAAAAGAAATTCTTTTGGAGGGTGCTCATGGAGTTTTTCTGGATAATGATTGGGGCACATACCCATTCGTGAGCGCATCAACTGTTTTATCAGGCGGAGTAACACAGGGTGCCGGAATATCCCCAAAAAGCATTAATAACGTCATTGGAGTAGTTAAGGCTTACACAACACGGGTTGGATCAGGCCCCTTCCCGACCGAACTCTTTAATAGCGAAGGGGGGAAATTAAGAGAAAAAGGTAACGAGTTTGGGACAACAACCGGAAGAGCAAGGAGATGCGGCTGGCTTGATATTGAACTTATCCGTTTTGCCAGTCAGATCAACGGCTACACAGGCCTTGCTATTACCAAGATCGATGTCTTGGATGGATTTCCCGAAATTAAAATATGCACTTCCTATACAAATAATGGGAAAAAAGTTAATTATTTTGACGGAGATGCTGTATTTTTAAGCAAAGTTAAACCGGTTTACAAAACTTTTAAAGGATGGAAAAAATCGACAAAGGGCGTTAAGAAATATACCGATTTGCCCATTGAAGCAAAAAATTATTTAAAAGAAATTGAAAAATTGGCGGGAGTAAAAATCAAATATGTTTCAACCGGAGGAGAAAGAACCGAGATTATAAAAATGTGATATTTATTATGGAAAAAAGACAAAGGCAGCCATTGCCCCTTACGGAATTAACAGCCATAACCATTTTGGATGGACGGAATCGTACAGATGTCGCAGAGCTTGCTCCATATGTTTCAGAATTCGGTATTATCAAAACTCGGGTTGAAGTTGAAGCAAGATATCTTGTTGCATTATCCGATGTCGGAGTAGTAAGGCCGCTCACTCCTCTTGAAAAGAAAAAGCTTTTGTCTTTTGGAGAAAGAATTTCACCTTCCGATGCCAAAAAGATCAAAAAAATCGAGGAGGAAACCGATCATGATGTCAAGGCAATGGAACGCGCATTCAGAGCTATGCTATCAGGGACGTCTATGGAAGACTTAACAGAAAAAATTCATTTTGGATTAACCTCCGAAGATGTTAACAATATAACATACCGCCTTATACTAAAGCGCGTTACCCAAGATGTATCTCTCCCTGCGCTCGATGGGTTCGTTGATGATCTTCTAGGAGATGCCAAAGCTTACAAAGAAACTCCAATGCTCGCCCGAACGCACGGGCAAGCAGCTGTTCCGACAACGTTAGGTCATGAAATTGCAGTCTTTGCCAGAAGACTCAATAGACAGGTTCGCCAACTTGAAAAATATCCGCTTGAGGGAAAACTTACAGGCGCAGTTGGTAATCTTAATGCACTAAATGACAGCTATCCTGATATTGATTGGATTTCTTTTGCTCAAAATTTTGTCCGCTCCTTTGGTTTTAGCCCCAATCTTACTACTACTCAAATAGCCCCTTATGAAGACATGATTGAATACTTCCAGCACTATTCCCGTATTAATAATATACTTTTAGATTTTGATCAAGACGTGTGGCGTTATATCAGTGACCATTGGTTTACGCAAGAACTTAAAGAAGGTGAAGCTGGTTCTTCCACAATGCCGCAAAAAATAAATCCAATAAAATTTGAGAATAGCGAGGGTAATTTGGGAAAAGCAAATGCAATATTTGAATTCTTTTCCAGAAAACTGCCTGTTTCCCGGCTTTCCCGTGATTTATCAGACAGTACTGTTATAAGAGAGATGGGGGCTCCCCTTGGATGGTCGCTTCTGGCATACAAAAATACAAGAAGGGGACTTGCACGCGTTTTTCCCAATACTAAGCTCATAGCTCGAGCTTTAAATGAAGATTGGTCAATTCTATCAGAAGCAGCTCAAACAAGAATGCGAAGATACGGCATAGAAGATCCTTATTCTATTATGAAAGAACTAACCCGAGGAAAACAAGTCGGACGAAAAGAGTGGTTTAGGATAATTGATCAGCTCCCATTGACCGATGAGCAAAAAAAAGATCTTAAACATTTAACGCCCAAAGGCTATATTGGACAAGCTGTTAGGTTAACAGAGATGGCTATAGAAGAAATAGAATCTTCAAGAAAAAAATAAATTATTCCCACTCCATCGTAGCAGGCGGTTTTGTTGTTATATCATAAACTACCCGTGAAATTCCGGGTACTTCATTAACAATTCTTGATGAAATTTTCTGTAAGATTTCATACGGAATTTTGGCCCAAGTAGATGTCATTATGTCCTTGGATTCTATTATTCTAAGCGCTACAACTTCTCCAAAAACTCTTCCGTCTCCCTTGACTGCTGTTGAAAATGCATTTGTTAAAACCGGAAAAGAGAGGAAAACTTTCGAAAGAAGATTTGCTTTTCTTAGCTCTTCAAGAACAATCCCGTCTGCCTTTTTTTCATTCTTAAGTCTTTTCTTTGTAACTTCCCCTCTTATTCTAACTGCAAAACCGGGTCCTGGGAAAGGCTGCATATTTACAAAACTTTCCGGAAGCTTAAGCTTTCTGCCGATTTCTTTTACTTCATCTTTATAATACTGTCTAAGCGGTTCTAAAAGTTTTAATTTCATTTTTTTTGGAAGTCCTCCGACGTTATGGTGGCTTTTTATTTTGTCCGAATGTTTTTCTGCCGATTTCTTTTACTTCATCTTTATAATACTGTCTAAGCGGTTCTAAAAGTTTTAATTTCATTTTTTTTGGAAGTCCTCCGACGTTATGGTGGCTTTTTATTTTGTCCGAATGTTTTGTCCCTTTACTTTCAATAACGTCTGAATAAATCGTCCCTTGCATTAAAAATTTTATTTTTATTCCTTTTTTTATCAATTTCTTCATTTCTTTTTCGAAGAGCTCTATATAAAAGTTTCCGATAATTTTTCTCTTTTTCTCAGGATCCGAAATCCCGACCAGTCTTTTAAGCATTTCTTTCTCAGCTTTTAAAACTGTCAGTTTTATCCCGATGTGTTTAAAGATTTTATTAAGGTGCACTTCTGTCCCTTCTCTCATTAAGCCATTATCAACATAAACCGGATAAAAATTTTTACCTATGGCTTTGGCAGTTAAAACGGAAGCAACTGTTGAATCAACTCCCCCCGATACAGCTCCGATTACCGAATATTTCCCGACTTTTTCCCGTATGCTTTTTATCAATTCTTCTACATCTATATATTCCTTTTGGGAATCTGCAGAACATATACTTAGAAAGTTGCGAATAATCTCAATGCCATACTCTGTGTGCTCTACTTCCGGATGGAATTGAAGACCAAAGATTTTTTTCTTTTTATTCTCTACAAACGCGAACGGGACATGCTCGGAAGATCCAAGAATTTCAAAATTCTCTGGTAATTTTATAACTTCGTCTCCATGGCTCATCCAGACAGTAAATTTTTTAGGGACTTTTTTTGTGATTTGTGATTTTGAATTTGAAATTTCCAGCTTGGCTGGTCCATATTCTTTTTTCCCCGAGACTACTTTTCCCTTTAAAAGTTTTGCAGTAAGTTGGAATCCATAACAAATGCCAAGGATGGGAATGTTTAAATTAAAAATTTCGGGATCTATCGCCGGTGCATTTTTTTGATAGACTGATGCCGGCCCGCCGGATAAGATTATTCCTTCTATGTCTTTTCTATTTTTACTAATTTCCTCTATTGCCTTCTCGGGTTGAACTAGTTTTGAAAAAGCTCCAAGTTCCTTTATTCTCCGTAAGATTAAATGGGCAGTCTGGGATCCAAAATCAACAATTAAAATCATGAGTAATTTTTTCCGCCGTTTGTAACCAAGATGCTGTGGGGATGGCTTTCTGTTAAAGAGGCTTGCGTAATCTTAATAAACTGCGCTTTATCCCAAAGTTCTCTTATATCTTTTGCACCTATGTAATACATTCCAGATTTTATTCCTCCGACTGCCTGCTCGATCAATTCTTTAACAGTTCCCTTTACCGGAACCAACCCTTCGACTCCTTCTGCTATTAGGACTTTGTCTTTATAATCTTTATTATGAAATTCCCCCTCGGATTTTACTCTTGCTCCCTTTTTCATTGCCGAAGAAGATCCCATTCCTCTATATTCCTTAAAAGGGTGTTTTTCGTTTCTCTGATTAAAAATACTTAAAAATCTATTAGGAACTTGGTCTCTTTTTAAGATTACGATCTTACCCGGAGACTCCGATGCGGATGCAAAAAAACTTCCCATCATAATTGATGACGCTCCAGCTGCCAAGGCCTTTATCGTGTCTCCTGAAAACTTGATACCTCCGTCTGCAATAATTGGAACATTTGCTTTTTTTGCTATTTTTGATGTTTCTGAAATTGCAGTTATTTGAGGAACTCCCATTCCGGATATTATTCTTGTTGTACAAATTGCGCCAGGGCCCATACCAACGCGCAGACCATCTGCTCCTGCTTCAATTAGCGCTTTTGCTCCGTCTGCCGTTGCGATATTCCCGGAAATAACTTCGACTTTTGGAAAATGTTTCCTGATATACCTTGTTGCTTCAATAACTCCCTTTGAGAAACCATGAGCCGAATCAACTACGATTACATCTGCTCCCGCTTTTACCAAAGCTTCTGCTCTTTTTTCAAAACCTTTGCTTACGCCAATTGCCGCGCCGACTAATAATCTTTGTTTTTTAACTTTTTCCACTTCTCTTGCCTGATCTCCTATTGTTAAATTGCGGTGAATTATCCCAATTCCTCCAAGTTTTGCCAAAGCTGCCGCAAGTTTTGCCTCTGTTACAGTATCCATAGGAGCAGAAACAAAAGGAATAGAAAGTTTTATTTTTCGGGTCAAGTTAGTGGAAAGATTTATTTGGGAACGGGAAAAATCTGAGTAGCCAGGCAAAAGAAGAACATCATCAAAAGTAAGTCCAGTGGGTAGTATTTGGGGCTCCATAATTAATAATACTAAATGACAAACCCTTTGTCAAGAAAAAGATTACACACTAAAATGCTATTATTAATATATGCTGGCAAAGGTTTTTTCTTCGGCGATTGTGGGACTTGATGCAGTGCCTATTGAAGTTGAAGTGGATATTGCTTCCCAAGGCCTCCCTTCTTTTACAATAGTCGGACTTCCGGACAAAGCAGTTGAGGAATCAAGAGAAAGAGTAAGATCTGCAATAAAAAACTCGGGGGCGGATTTTCCCGCAAAAAGAATAACCGTAAACTTGGCGCCTGCGGATTTGCCAAAAGAAGGACCGTCTTATGATTTGCCAATCGCACTTGGAATTCTTTTGGCATCCGAGCAGCTCAAGGCAGAAATCGATGATGCTCTTTTTCTAGGAGAACTTTCTTTGGATGGAAGACTAAGGCACACAAACGGAATTCTGCCGCAAGTAATAATGGCAAAAAACCTGCCTGCCGGCAAGGCAGGTAAAAAACTTACAAGAGTATTCTTGCCAAGTATAAACGCAAACGAAGCTTCAATCTTACAGGGAATAAAAATTTATCCTGTCCCATCCCTCATCTCTCTTTTTAAACATCTGACAAATGCGGAAGGAATAAAACCGCAAAAACATATTAATATCAACTCATTTTTAAAAGATGAGGTTTTTGATCTTGACATGAACGACATAAGGGGACAAGAACAGGCAAAAAGGGCAATGGAAATTGCAGCAGCCGGAGCTCACAATATTTTATTAAAAGGCCCGCCGGGTGCCGGAAAAACAATGCTGGCGCGAACACTTCCCTCAGTCCTTCCAAAGCTTACTTTTGACGAAGCACTGGAGGTTACAAAAATATATAGCATCTCAGGACTTTTGGATAAAAAATCTCTTGTAATAAGAAGGCCGTTTAGATCTCCGCATCACACAACTTCACATATTGGACTGATCGGAGGCGGAAATGTTCCAAAACCCGGCGAGATATCCTTAGCCCACAGAGGCATATTATTTTTGGATGAGTTTGCGGAATTTCCGCGTCATGTTCTTGAAGCACTAAGACAGCCCATGGAGGATGGTGAAATTACAATTTCAAGAGCAAGCGGACGGGTTCTTTTTCCTTCTAAATTTATGCTTGTTGCGGCACAAAATCCGTGCCCGTAAGGCTTTACATTAAGACATTTTATGCCTAGTTTGTGATTTATTATACTTTTGTTTCCACATTACTTACATGCTTTCCATAACCCGAGACTTTTCTCTCTTGCTTCTCTCTCATATTTATTAAACTGTTCCAAAAATTTTGTCGGGTATTTCTTGTAGCTAAATGCATAACCTTGTTTTACCATTTCTGCATTAACAAATGTTCCGTCTTGTAAATATATATAGCGTAGTAACCGGCTGTATTTATCACGATTGCCTTGTGAACGATCATCAACTACCCTTACGAACTTACCCGCTACAAAGCTACTCATTTTCTTTGTTGCTTCATTACCAAAACATTGAACAGGCTTTCTTGGGTCTTTTGTTTCTGGCGTGTCTATTGCAAGAAGTCTGACACTTTCTATTTTTCCTCTGATATTTACTTTGATTGTGTCTCCGTCCACAATCTCAGAAACCTTGAACATTTTTTTCTTATCCATTGCGGTTTCTTGGTATTTCGTGGGTAAAGGGGGTATTCTTGTTGGTGTGCGTGTTGGAACTTCAGTTGATTGGACTACTGGTGGTTTTTCTGTGGGCTGCACAGTGGGAACGCCACCGTGGCAATGCCTTTCATTCCAAGGAACTCCCCAGGAATCGCAGTTAGTTCTGCAATAATGGCAACCATCAGAGGCGGTTCTGCCAGGATGAGCAAATGATGTAGAAGCAGAAAAGGAAAGGAGGAATAGAATTGAAAGACTAATAATTAGTTTTTTCATTGCAATGATTCACAAGCTACTCCATCGCCTACGCCAAGCGAATCTAATTTCATTGGATCATTTGTTTCTGTATAGCCACAGCATTCAAAAAACTCCTGTGCTTCGGAATGAGATGAGAAATCTGAGCAATCTTTATCAGGGCTATCACATGAATACATACAAGTAGTATCTGAAGAGGAATCTTGAATATTTGTAGAAGAGACTGGTGAAGATGGTTGCGAGAGTAACCAAGCCCCTCCTCCTAAAACACCTAATCCTAAAAGCCCATAAATAATTCCTTTTTTCATTTTAATCCTTTGCTATGTAAACACTGCATATATTTCCAATCATAATATTCAGTGCCTTCGCCATTTTCTTCAGTCTTATACCATGCCACCTGATCGCATTGGCTTCTAATTTTCGTTGGTCGCAGTTGAAACCAATAAAAAATAAAACTACCTGTTAATAATGCCAAAAGAAAGCCAGAAAAGATTATTTTTTTCACTTACCTGCATTATACTCCTCCTTTTGTGATTCCGAAAGTACGAAGGGTGGGGACTACTGTCGGAGCTGTATAGGTTTGTTCAATCACAGGAGCAGTATTTGTTGATCCAGAACTTCCTCCATGACAATGTCTTTCATTCCAAGGCACGCCCCAATAATCACAGTTTGTCCTACAATAGTGGCAACCATCTGCTGCGGTTCTTCCTGGGTGAGCTTCAACACTTGGAATAAAAACAAGGAAGGAAAACAAGACGATAATTAAACTAGTAATTTTCTTACTCATTCTATGTAGGCACGCCTAATATCTTTATTGTTATTGTATAATTGTATTGGTCAGAAAGCAATTATAGGCATGAAGATTATTAAAGACTTGCATTTGACACTTCGTATCCTTATGAGAAACCCATTTCTTCTAATGGGATTTATTTTAGGATTTTTATTACTCTATGTTGGCATTGCAGGGCTGATTCACTGCAACTTTAAGTGTGGGTAAATAGTTCTATTTATTTTTGCTCGGCTACCGCCGAACATTATTGGGCTTAAATAACGAAGAAAAACTGCATCCAAAAAGGGGTTATAATAGTTCCGCTATTTACAATACTTAGTTTGTTTTTAAATTCCTCGCCTTTTTTATTTGTTTCTTCTTCGGTAGGTTTTATCGCCACAGAAATAACCTGCTCATCATAATCTAATATCTCTTTAATTACATGATATTTCTTTTCTATATAATCCTTCGCTCTCGGCATAGTTCTTAAATCTACTTCTAAAGCCTGTTTATATAAACCAACGTATTTTCTTTCCGCCCCTATATACTTTTTACTATCATTTGCATCCATAGTAGACAACCACTCTTTACGTGCAGTAGTCTCTGCTTCATCAACAATTTTCATTGCCCTAAAGTATGGGTTGGCGGATTGCACAGCGTATGACCTACCTAATATATAAAAAGCAGTCAGACAAAAAATGGCTAATATTTTTATCTTAACCGACTTAATTTTTAACCAAAAAACGAAAAATGAAATTAGTGCTATCAAGGGTAAGATAAGAACCGCTAATTCAAAGAAGCCGTTATCTCTGTTAACTCCTAAATTCAACAGCACAACATAACTAAGTGAATATATCGTGAGAGCAAAAAATATGGAAAGGGCAAAACCGACGGATAGAACAATAGCCCTCTTTATGAATCTTAGTATCTTCATGTACTTAGATTATATATTTTTAGAAAAACGTAGTCAAAGGATATTCAACTCTCATCCAGACTAGACGGCAAGCGCTACCTCCCAACCTCTTTCTCCTTCTTATTGACTGGCACTGGTTGATTAAATTTCCCCACATATTATTTTATTGTATTATAATAGATATTGTGTTTTTTTCTAAATCTTTTAAATTTTCCAGAGTATTCATATTGTTTATTAAAATAATTCTTTATTCTTTTGGTATTCTAGCCCTAGCCATTTATATAAACGAGGGGCTAGTAGTCTATGATTTCTTAACAAATCCCAAAAGTGCCAAATTATATGGCGAATCATATGCTATACAAAGTATCCCTTCTTTTGTATTGGGTACTATTTTTATTGTTTTATTCATTTTAATTAAATTTATATTTAAACTTCTTCGTCCGTGTACTTCTTGCCATCTTTTTCTAATATTTCTCTTGCTCGTTGGATTTTCATTTGGTTTTTAGCTCATCTTTAAGAATTTTGTCAAATATAATGGCGTAGCCAGCATTCAATCTTCTTTGTTGTCTTTCTTTTTCTTCTGGTGTTTTTGGTTTATCGTAGGTGTATTTAACCGTAAACTCTCTTGCTTTCTTCATATTTTTTCTGTTTGTTATGTCGGTCAACTTTAATCAAAAGTTCAAAAAATCCTGGCATTGCTTGATGATTTCCGAACAATGCCGTTTTGTTGGGTAGCTTACCCCAAGACGTCCGAACTTATTATAGCACGCTTCCACCGCAGGAGTTAGTATTTTTTAGAACCGCATTTGCAACTTTATAATGTAGTCTGATCTTAAAAAATGGTATAATTGTTTAACGATATGAGCGATGAAATAAAACAAAAAGTACAACCCATTTATAAACAACTGCAAGGTTATTTGGGGCAAGCCCCTACCGCAGAAAAAGGATATTACGAATATAATAGTTTTTACTGGACTACGCTTAATAACTGTATTGAACAGTTAAATAAAATAACGGGTGATGATTACTCACAATTTCAAGTAACAGTAATACCAATGCAAGAGGGAGATGATGAGAAAATTGAGAGGAATGAGTACAGAATGCAAATAAACGGTTTAATAATGTATCTCAAAGGCACATACTTTCCAGAAGAATCAGATCCTTTTGGTGGGAATCCTCTTGTATCAGTTAATCAATCGCAAAATGTTCAGGTTACCATGCTTCTGGAATTTACAACTTTGATAGACAAAGTGCTTTATGGAGAAAATGGTAAAAACCTAAAACCCGAAGAGAAAACATTTTTGGAAAAAGTTAAAAATGAACTTCCATCGGTCAAGACAGCAGCAGAATTACTGGCAACAGTTATTAAAATGGCAAAAGACTCTGGACTTGATATACACGCAGTAGCAAAACTTTTCGGGTGGACATAAAAAGGGAAATTGTATCCCAAAGTAGGACTTATTTTAGCACGCTTCCACCACGGGAAATAGTTTCTTATAGAACTTCTTTTGCAATCTTATAGTATGTTCATTTATGATTTTTTTATTCCTAGAGCTTCAAACGGATAATGCTTTTCATCAGGAAGATGAATAAACTTTTCTGGTTTCCCTTTAGGATCAAAATGGACTTTTAGAACCCCAACATTTTTTTTGCCAGCTGCTTCTGCTGTAAGATCAAACTCACATAGAAGATCAATTTCAGGATGTATCTGGCAAATGGTATAGATATTTTTATCAGGGTGTGTTTTTCCAAGAATAATCACAGGGTTTTGCGCTTGGACATCTTGTAATGCTTCAAACTGTTTTTGCCAAGAAGGTAATGAAGTAATTTTATCAGCAAGGCATAGAATAGTTGTTGTTTCCGGATAAGACTTCTTTGGAGGAAGTTTTTTATTTTTCAAAAAATCCGTTAGTAATTCATTTGAATGATATTCATACTGCACCACTTCAACTTCTTGTATTTCCTGCCAATTCAAAATGCCATTTTTTTCTGCATACCGAAATGTCCTAATGTCTGGCGTGCCCTCTTTATCTTCTACCAATTGCATCCAATAGTTCTGTTTCTGTAACTTAATGATGCCCATAAGCATTATGGCAGCCAAATTTGCTTCATAAGCCTTTCTGAACACTTTTGATTTTTTATACTCAGGTCGTGATATGTTATCTAGTCTTGCAAAATGGTACATTACATTTACCGGGTGGAACCAGAGGGAATCTGTAGAGATAATCATAAAGTTATTTTTCCCAGTCTACATCATTGTTATTTTTTAGTCAATAATTATAATGTATGTATGGAAATAACGCTTAATGAGCTGATTTTAGGCTTTGAACAAGCATATTCAAGAATCAAAGACGCTAAAAACAAAAAAGAAAGATTAGGAGTGTTTTTTGCATTATTTGAAACCTTAAATTGGATTGTAACTATAGATGACAAATTACAAGATAAAGAAAAAGAATGGTACAGAAAATTAGGAAAAGATGGAGAAACTGTAAGAGCTTTAAGATATGCAAGGAATAGGGTTCATCACCAATGGGCAGATATAGTTCTTATTACAAGTGGAGCTGCAATTCCCGCTACAATTCCTTTAGCATTCCACGAGTGGGTATGGAAGAAATTAGAGAATATCCCACCGGAAGATCCAAAGCATACCGATGAAGAAGGTAAAAAACTGTATAAAGAATTATTAGAAGGTCGTCCCGTAAGATACTCTCTTCAAGTAATGAGTCATATCTTTGATGATCTTAAATCAATGCATTAACCAAACGAAAAATCTAAGTCCTTATCGTTTAACTTTTTCAGCAATTTTGAGTCAACTAAATTTTTATGCTCTTTAATTAACTTTTTCAAATCTTCTCTCACGCCTGCAGCAACATATACTTGATTATTTTCTGCTGAGGTTCTAAGAAGTAAATCAAATTGTTCCTTAGTAAATGATTCATATTCAGAAATTATGGATGTTTTCCACTCTGAAGAAGCAAAGGTTCTACTTTTTCCTAGCGAATCTATAAGTTGGTCAATAACTTTTGAAGCATACTTTTTATTTTTAATAATAGTCTTAACCATTCTAATACAGCCTTTTTCTAATTCATCTCTACCTATTGATAATCCTTGATAGATTCCAATAAATCCATGTGGATTATAGCCTCCTACAGATACGGGGATTATCAATTTCTTCCTTATAAACGCAATGCCAGATTCTTGATCTGTCCATTTAGATTCAGTAAATTCTTTGGTAATTATAGGAATGAAAATGTGACAATTCTCAAGATTTTTAATAATTTCTTTTTGCCACTCCAGAGAGGGTTCTATATCCTCATGGGCTAAAAATACTGTGAAACCAAGATTTGCCAACCAAGATTTTATCTTTCCAACACTTACCTTATTCAATGAAGAATAACTTAAAAAAATTCTGATTTCTTTATTTTCACCAATAGGAGTGTTATCTACAGTTTCTTCCTCAGGTGCGTCTAAATGGCTAAAGTCATATCTTTTGAATGCTGCCAGTTTGTCCCTAACGAAACCATCTATTTGCTCCGCTGCATGTTTTCTCGTGACAAATGGAATACTAGGATATAAGTGCTTTCTAAGATCAATAAATCGTTGAAAATCAGTTTCATCTAAATTTTTGAATATAGCAGCAACTTCAGCCAACCAGTCCTTTGAGGTTTTGTGATCGGGTTCATTATAAAGTCTTTTTACATTCAGTGAACTATGATACTCAGCTAGTTCTTCAACTAGCTTTTTCTTTTCCTCTGATTTTTTCATATATGCATTTATCTTTTTTTTTGAAATAGACTTTTTGGTGGAACATGATCTGCCGAGTCAGCAGAATTTACACCACATAAGTAACAAATTTGACCATTTTGCATATCATAAGATTCCTTTTGAAACCAATAATAGCCTAATCAACTCGTCTGCCTGATATAGAAACTTTTTTGTTACCCATATCAGACTATACCTGCAGCTTTTGCTAAGGCTTGAGCTATTATCTGTGCGAGTAAAGGGTGACTAAGAATTTTTTCGTTTAGCCAAGATCCTTTCTTTTTAATCTCTCCCAATAGTCCTTTGACTTTCTCCGGGTCATTCTCTTGTGTCATTTCTTGCTTTAGCTGATTCAGCAACAAAAGGATTTCTTGCCTATTTGATACGTCAGTTGTTTTGATTTCAGCCTCAATCTCCTCAAAGGCAATACTGATATTTTGGCTTTTGATAATGACTGGACTGTTACTACCGCTTGTTGAAGCACTGATGTTATCGCCCATAAACTTTTGATAAACAAACTCTGATGAAAACTTAACACTGAATTCTGAACTATCTTCTATGTGCTTTATTCCATTATTCGTTATTTTGATTGTTTCAATAACTGGAGGGTCAGCGCTTGGACGCATAACCGCTTCTATCAACTTCTCGCCGATTAAAAACGTAGCATTGCGAATAAGCACCTGCATCTCAACTGGAACGAATAGGTTGATTAGAGGAAGTGGTAAGTTAGTATATTGGTCAGTGAGCCAGTGATTATACAAGGCTATTAGTATTTGTCTTCTTACTTGATCATCTGTGGGTTGTCCACTAAAGATGATTCTCTGCATTGTTCTCATAAACGAATTTTCTACTTTAATACTGTATCCTGACTTATCGTTTTCTAGTCTGTCATTCATAGTATTGAACATATACCTAAAGCAGGTGGAATATAGACCTTTAATCAAATCGGGGAAGAAAGGCAAATGTGGAATCAAAGCTAGGTAAGCAATCTCTTCTTCTGGCTCACTTCTAAAAACAAGCGAAGAAGCAACAGAACGAGCAGTTCTAGCCCAAGCAAAAGTGACACAACCCACAATTTCTTCGCTTTCGTCCTCCACGCGGTACATAAAAAAATCCGTGCTGTCGCCGTTAGATTGTCTCGGGTTGTCCTCAGCTGGCGTTACAAAATAAACTTTGTTGTCGTGTTTGATTTTTACCTTGATCATAGTATTACCGTATTATAGTAAATACAGCAGGAAAAGCATATTAGATAATTTCTAGTAAATGTGTTAGTCTAAAAATGTCAGTCGTATGGAAAAACCAACGATTTGCGCGGGACAATATCTGTGCAAATCGTTTTTTAGTATTTATGAAAAAGACAGAAAAAGATAAATTAACCTTAAAGCAAAAGCTATTTTGCGATTACTACCTAGAAGGGTCAGGAAACGCCACAGAAGCGGTTGTAAAGGCTGGTTATAATGTAAATAAGAAAAATGGTAGTCCAGACAGAATACTGGCTAAAAGTATAGCCTCAGAGAACCTTACAAAACCTTACATTTGGAACTATATTAAACAAAAATTAGAGGAAGTTGGCTTAACCGACGGAACAATTAAATTTGAGCATTATAAATCCATACATCAGGACGATAGTTGGTCAGACAAGCTAAGAGGGATTGATCTGTATTACAAAGTAACTGGTGCTTACGCTGCTGCGAAACGAAAGAACAACACTAATCCTGAACTTGATGCTTTTCTGGATAGGGCAAGAAAGATATTGCAAGACTAAAGTTATCTAAAATTATCTGATTTTTGAAGTTGCAGGACTTAATAAAACTTAACATTTTAATACTATAGTTTTTCGTAGTTCCACAGAGCTACCACAGAGCTAACTACGGTAACCCCCCAGAACTCCATACCTTGTTAAAAACAAATTATCGGAAAATATCAGATTCACAGAGCTAAAATCTAATATGAAATTAACCCTGTAGGAGTACAGAAAAGTACAGATTTTAAGATTAGAATAAGTTTCGTTTGCCATAGCTACCGCAGAGCTAAAATTTATTTACGCCGCAGTAACCTTTTGGAACTCCATAAAACCTCATATTTTCGCTAAAAAAACAAGGTCAGAGAAGGTCAGATTTATAAAAATAAGAAAACATAATACAGAAATAGCCTCACAGAACCTCAGAAAACCTAACATTTTACAATTCATTTACGGTCTTACGGAGGTTAAGAAAAGTTAAAATTTTGAGAATAAAAAAAATTTTGAGATTAAAGAAGCCCAGATTAGTCCAGATTGGGAAAGATATTGAGCGTGTTTTGACAACATAGTTATAATTCTCCCCTAAACGCCTTTGCTAAAATTGACTGCGTGAGTTTATCAACTTTGCTTCCGGCTTTCTCAGCTTGATTATCTATTCTTGAAGCAAGATCTAGTAGATAATTGACGTGTCTTACTATTTCTTTTTGTTCTTCAAGTGGAGGAAGTGGAATAGCAAGCTCATTTAGAATACCCAGATTGATATTTTTTTGAGCTGTTTCTGGTGCGAATTGCTCCAAATTATCTTTTGCAATTTTAATAAAGTAGTAAAAATAATCAACCAATAATGGCTTATACGGTATAAAACCAACCACACTATCGGGAAAACAAGCATCAATTCCCAATACGCCAGAGTCAGCGATATTAGCTGCAATAGTTATGCAAAGCGTTTCTTTTGGAAATAAACGACTTTGAGCCAATCCAACCTCGTTGTATGTTTGGGAATAGCTAGTTATTAAACCATTAGACCTTGCTACATCGCCCGTCTGAATAAAGGGAAACTTTCCATTAAACAATTTTGGATCATTTCGCGGTCTATGCTTAGATTTCCCCCTAGCCAATTCTCCAATCTGTTCAAATTTACACCAAACCCATTTATCGGGTAATTCTGTTAGATCAGTAGTGTTTATTGGCTTAAACTTAGACTTCGGATTTTTATGCTCAAGAGCAATTTTTTCTAAAAGAGTATTTGCTGATTCAATTTTAGGGTTTGTTTTTCTCCATTTCTCAGTCAACTTGCCTGTTACGGCGGCAGATAAAACTGATTGGCGAAATTTATCAATTGTTTTACTTATTGCAAGGATTTTGTTTTTATTATAAGTAACATTAGGTAATAAATAATCTAATCTTGCAATCAACTTATCTTGATGATCAAAAGAAGTTGGATAACTTACTTCAATCTCTCCCAATTTAGTAGCATTTACATTTGGTATAGCGATGCCAATTTCTCCTAATCCAATTGCAGACCAATACAGCGGAGATTGGAAAAAGTAATATAATAATTTTCCTCGTATTTTTTCAGGTAAGGCACGGAATCTAATTAAGTATGAAGCAAATACGGCAGGTGGTGGATTTTGTACATAATAACTTAATCCAATAGAACCAGCTCTTGAAACTACAATATCCTCGTTCTTTAATAAGTATTTGTTTTTTTCGTTTGGCTCAATTGCACAAACCGGTACTGTATCCCAATTAACTTGCTCTCCTGAAATGTCAGTTGTCCGAAGTAGCTTAAGACCGTTGGAAGATTTGTTTGCACTTGTTGTCCAACCATATTGAGAATGATAAGTTAGATCCCTTACACGGGACTTAACCCATTCGTTATCTTTATTTGTTATTGCCGTTTGTAAGTTCTGCATAGATTTTTTCTAAATTATTAGTTACTTCTTTAAGTTCTGAAAGGGCATCGGTTATAATCTCCTCTGGATCTGGAAGATCATCTGAATCTTCAATATCCTCATCTTTCAACCATTTGAAGCTATCAAGTTTGTAATGTTTTTCTTTAACTTGGTCAATTGAAAACTTTTTCCATCTTCCCTCTTTGGAATCGGCTTCATTTCTCTTTGACAATCCATCTGGGTTGCCACCATAAACTTTTTCAAACTCTGCAAAATGAGCCGGAGATAGGGGTCTATCTTTCTTTGTTATTCCTGGCACATTTGTTCTGGCATCGTAGATCCAGATATTCTCTGTGGGAAGTCCTTTAGTAAAGAAAATAACATTTGCTTTAACTCCTTGACTGTATGGAGTAAATGTTCCCCTTGGAAGTCGTAAGACTGTGTGTAGATTGCAATCTTGGGTAAGTATTTTGAATATCTCTCCAGCTTTGTTTTCAAACAACGCATTGTCTGGAAGTACTACCGCAGCCCTGCCGCCGGGCTTGAGAATAGTTAAGACGTGTTGTATGAAATTAAGTTGCTTGTTACTTGTAGCTACTGTAAAATCCTGCCGTTCTGGGACTTGATTTGCTCCTTTTGTCCCAAATGGAGGATTTGTAAGAACTACGTCAAATTTATCTCCATTGTCTGGCTCATACAATGAGTCTGCAAGACGTATCTGAGATTCTATGCCGTGTAGATAGAGGTTCATTAGGCATAGCCTACGAGGTCTGGCAACTAATTCAGTTCCAAAGTATGTGTGTTTTTTAATTTTTTCCAAGTCATTTCTATTTATTGCGCCACCGACTTTTTTATAAAACCAGTTATATGCAGCTAAGATAAAACCACCTGTGCCGGCTGCCGGATCGCTGATAGTAAAGTCCTTTGAAGCGCGCGGATCTGGTTTCACGCACCGAACAATTGCTTCTATAAGAACTCTAGGGGTAAAAAATTGTCCTGCGCCTTTCTTGCCTTCTGCTGCTGATTTTTCTAATAGTCCTTCGTAGGCTTCTGCCTTTACATCAACATTCAAGCCTGACCAATCAATTTCATCAATAAGGTCAATGAGCTTTTTTAGATTGACTGGCTTAGTGAACTTAGAAAGAGCCTCTGCAAAAATAGCGCCAAGCAATCCAGATTGTTTTGAAAGTCCTCGTAATAAATCGTTGTAGTGATCGGTTAATTCCGTACCTGATTTTGTTTTTAAGACAGCCCAAGAGTATTCTTTTGGGATAGCTACATCTCGTTCTTCTGCCATTTTGAGAAATAGTAAGTAAGTAAGCTGCTCTACATAATCGCCATAATCCATTCCATCGTGGCGAAGAATATGACAAAACCCCCACAGCTTGTTGACAATGCTAGATTGTTGCATAAACGTAAACCTCTGGTATAGCTGTGTTTATTTTATTGATATAAACCATTAAATTATTATCAAAATCTTTGTTGATGCGATTGAAGCTACCGCCATAATTAGTAAAGATTGGCATTGAGTCAAAATCTGCTGGTTCTATGGTTAAGTTCTCTATCAAGTGTTTTTTAATAAGCTCTAGCCATTCTTGCTGTTGTGGTGTAAGAGTTTTTTCGCCAATTACCTTTGACATAGCAAGATCAATTCGCTCTTTACCAGAAATAAGAGGTTCTTCTTTGGCTGCGTGTTTGATCATTGAGATTATGTCGGCAAGTGGATACTTGTAAGCTCTGCGTAAATTCTCATCAGTAAAGCGCTCTGGGGTCTGTGAGAACTTCTCTCTCAACTCGTTGAGTGCTTTTGTACTCCACGAGGTTGGTTTTTTCAAGACCACCTCTAATGCTTCAATGTGTTCTGGGTTTTCCTTAACAAACTTCACAAATTGCTTAATGTAATCTTCCGGTTTTAGCTCGCGACCATCAAGTGTTTTAAAAAGATATTCTGAAGTTACTGTATCCTCCACAGAAATTGCTTTAATAAACTTTCTCGGAGGTTTGGGATAGTGAGTCAAAAGCTCAATGAAATCTTTATTGGTAAGAAGCTGTAAGGTTTTAACGCGATGTCTATTAAGGTTGTCTGGTAAAGATTTGGCAAACTCACCCAGATCGCCGTTTGGAACGAACTTTGTCAGAAGCTCTCTACCTTCTGCGGTAATCTCCTTATTGATCCTTTGTAGTCGTTTAACCAGACATCGGGTGTTATATTCAATGTCCCGATTGTTATTTATGTCGTCAATAATCTGTCCAATTGTTCGTGATGGAGGAATAGGAGTAGTTTGCGTAATGCCGGTTGAATTTCTGAACGCCTCAAGGAGAGTACCGCCAAAGCAATCAAAGACCGTAAAATGCGATTTTGGCGCTGTCCCCATACCATTTGGGAAGTTGTTACATAGTCTTGTTCCTCTCCCCATCATCTGCTCAAATAAAATACGAGATTTGACGGGGCGCAAGAAAATAATGTTTTCAATGGAAGGAATATCCACTCCGGTAGAGAGCATATCTACGGTAACGACAATATGAGGCTCAGGTCTATTTCTGAACTCTTTAATTCGTTGAAGTGGTCTATCAACGGTTGCAGAACCTGTAATCTTTTGCACAAATGCATCACCACGACCAAAAATATCCCTACAAAAATCAACAAGCTGGTCAGAGTGAGATGTGTGAGGAAGATCATTATCTGCAAAAATCAAAGTCTTTGGAAACCTACCTGTTTCTTTTTCTTGCTCCAAAGCGTATTTGGCAAATTCTTGTATGATCTTTTTATTACTATCAGGTGAGGTTACCTCTCGTTCAACTTCCGTTACTTCAAAATGTCTTTCATCTTCCAGTAAGTCAAGCTGTTGTGCGCCGGTTTCGGGATTAACTTCCTCAATTTCGTCTCCTTCTTTGATTGTAATGCCTTCAATCCTTACTCCTGATTCAATCTTCACAGCATCGTAATCAACCAGATAGCCATCTTTTACTGCTTGTTCATATCCGTAACGATACACAATGTCCTTAAAATAGCTAGTGGTATGAGCTGCAGGAGTAGCAGTAAGCCCAATTTTTACTGCGTCAAAATGGTCAAGTACCTCTCGCCATTTGCTTATTTCCTGCGAAGTGTATCCCCTGTGGCATTCATCGGCAATGATTGTATCAAAAGCGTTTATAGGTATGTCTAATTTATCTGCATCATCTTCGGGATCGTAATCACCAGACGTTGAAAACATTCCTTCTTTGCCAAAAAGGTTGATCTGCATTCTCTGAATCGTACACACATATACAAAAACCTGTGATCCGTCAGGCTCAGTTAAATAGCCAGTCGGAAGAACACTAAAATCAACCTTTTCGTTTTCTTCTAAGTAGTTTTTTTGAAACCTTTGGCTATAAACTTGATAAATTTGGTTAAACTTCAATCCGTTTTCTGCTTCATAGGCTGCAAATTCCATTACCGCTTGTGCTGCCAGAGCTTTACGATCAACCAAAAATAGTATTCTTTTGCTAGAACCTGACTTTAATAAGCGATAAATTAGCGAGGCTATGGTGTAGGTCTTACCAGTTCCAGTAGCCATAGCAACCAACATAGAGCGTTTTTGATTGGTTATTGCTGATTCAATAGCTTTTATTGCATCTTTTTGATAATACCGGAGTTTTTGGTATTCTGGAGGATTTTGAATTAACCAATTAGCATTTTTTACATTGTCATATTGAAACATTTCCTCAATAGCTTTTGGTGTATGGAACTCTTTTACTGATCTGGATCTACTTAGTTCATTTCTAAAATCCTGAAACCAGATAAGTTCTCCGTTTGTGGCATAAGCAAACGGAACTTTATATCCGTTGTAGTTACCTAAACCGTCTTTAATGGTTCTTGCATATCTTTGAGCCTGTTGAAGTACGTTCTGTGGGCTTAATCCTAGTTTTTTTGCTTCAATGACCGCATATGGTTTTCCGTTGAGATATAAAACATAATCAGCGAAACCATCATCTGTTGGCAATTCTCTTACTGCAGTTCTATGGAGCGTAGATAAATCAAGGGTATCGGAGTAATCAACAATTTTTGTCCAACCGGATTTAATTAACTTAGTGTCAATCCATTGTTTACGAGTTTCATCTTCATTTATAATGTTCATATATTTTTATTGTCATTATAGCAATTAAATTCTACCCTGTATTGTAGTAAAAATCAGCAAGGAAAGCATATTAGATAATTTATGTTAAATGTGTTAATCTAAAAGTGTCAGTCGTTATGGAAAAACTAAGCGATTTGCGCAGAATCTGTGCAAGTCGTTTTTTATGCTATGAAACACGATGCTAAAACCAAAAGCTATTTTGTGATTATTATTTAGAAGGTTCAGGAAATGCTACGAAAGCAGTTATAAAAGCTGGCTATAATGTGTCCAGAAAGAATGGAACTATAGACAGAAATTTAGCAAAAAGCATAGCCTCATAAAACCTGAGAAAACCTGATATATTGTTAGAGAATATCAGAAATTATTATTTAAGTCTATAATGTTTGTATGAACATTTACTTTGATATTGATGGGGTTATTCTAGCTAATGATAAACAACTGGCTCTGCATGTAAAAGAATTTCTTACATACTTCATTGAGCGTTATCCTACCTATTGGCTAACCACGCATTGCAAAGGAGACGCTAAATATACAGTTTCTCATATAGAAAGCTATCTGGACAAAGAAACACTAGAGTTAGTTAGGAAGATTAAACCAACTAATTGGTCTTATTCAAAAACTGAAGCAATTGATTTTAGTGAACCTTTTATATGGTTTGATGACTATATTTTTAATTTTGAAAAGGAACAGTTAACCAAACACAATTGCTTAAATTCATGGATCAGGGTAGATTTGTCTCAAAATGTTAACCATCTCAAAGATATTCTTAATCTTTTTCTAGAACTTAATAAAACTTAATATTTCATTAAACTATAATTATCCGAAAATGTCCGACTTTTGAATTGTAAATTATCAGAAATTATCAGAAATTCAGGCAAGACACATATCAACTATATAGTTTGTTGAACAATTATTTCAGGTATGTTAATCTAAAAGTGTAAGTCGTATGGAAAAACCAACGATTTGTTCAGAGATAGTTCTGTGCAGGTCGTTTTTTAATGCTATGAAAACAATTGCTAAACAAGAAATTAAATTAAAGAAATCTTCAAAACACTCCAAACAGCTTTCTAAGCTCAAGAAGGAGTTTCTTGAGTATTACAGCAAACTTCCTATTCAAAGATTGGCAGCAGATCGTATTGGAAAAGATGAGGATACAATTACAAATTGGAAAAAGAAAGATAAAAGATTTTCGGATGTGCTAGGCACAGCAAAATCCGAATGGGTATTGGAAAATGTGGGGAAAGTTAAAAGTGCAGAATGGTTGCTTGAACGCGTGATGAATGAGTATTTTGGAGAGAAAAAAGAAGTTGATAATAATACTAATCCTGAACTTGAGGCTGCGCTAGATAGGATGAGAAAATGGTTTCCTAACTAAGTAAGATTAGAAGTTATCAATTGGTAGATTATTTATTTTCATACCATCGCCTATGGTATCTATCCACTCAGGAATATAAGGATTTTTCCGAGGGCATTGAGCGTGTTGACGCAGAATTTTGCGGAAAAACTATTAAAAAAGCCAGTCCTGATTTTATTGTACTTACCGGCAAATTATTACCCATGCTCCAGGTCGCTTTCAAGAGCTTGCATCGCTGACCTAATACTTCCCTCGTGCCAAGCCTTAGCTATGGACTTCAATTGGCTTTCTAGCGTCTCCGGATTCTCTTTTGCCCACTTATAGAGTACGGGATAGTATAAGGGATCTAGTTTTTCCCCTAAAATCATTATTGGTTTGCCATTCTCTATAGTTTGCATAACCGATTTAATACTTTTTGTGCTCCAACTTTTTGCAACAATTTCTAATTGTAATTCTAGCATTTGCGGATTTTCCTTTGCCCTATTATATAGCTTTGGAAAGTTTTCTTTATCAATTGTAATTCCAAGTATTGATATTTTGTTATGATTTATCATATACACGCTAATTCTCTGATGGTTCTTGAAGGCACTCAACAAATTCATCTACCTTTAATTCCTTTATTCTCCTATTGCAAAAAGTAGGTAGATTGGGACTTGCTAATTCTTTTTGAAGATCATAGTAGTAGCTGTTTTCGTCTAACGAATTTTTACAACGAAAAAAATCAATCCCCGATATATCCAATAATTGACCACTGCATAATACCTTCATCTCCTTAATGTATTTTTCATTACTTTTTTCAATCAAAAGATATTCTTGGTTTTCTTTTTCTTTTTGTTCAGCAACTTTCTTTTCTTCTTGAGAATTGAAATAGTAGCCTAAATAGCTTATGCTACCGAATAAAACAGCAATACCAAGAATAAGTAAAAGATATTTTAGTTTCATTTATTTTCCATAATAAGTAGGCATCTTCTTCTGGCAAAATCGCTCCCCAATTTTAAACATTCTATCTTTTTTTGATCGTAACTCTTAAATCCAATCTCTTTTGCAATAAGAATTCCAAAATATACAATAATTACAACACAGGTTATAAATATAACTACATTTAATGGTTTGCTAAAAAAATCTTTAATACTTCCCATAATTTAACATAATTAAACACAAAATGCTAGTTATTGTCTGTAGAGTTATTGACTGCATTTGAATACCATTTGGGTAGTATGAAAGCTACTCCAGCAAGAAAACAATTGGGAGATAAAATTCGTAAGGTAAGAAGAAAACAAGGAATCTCCCAAGAAGAACTAGGATTCAGAGCAGGAGTTCATAGAACTTATATTGGAGCGATTGAGCGAGCAGAACAGAATGTTTCAATAGATAACATTCATAAGATTGCAAAAGCATTAAAAGTTTCTCCTAAGGATCTCTTGTAATTTCCTTCTATTGACAAAGAATTTCTTAGGGCGTACTATTTAATTAGATAAGAAAATTTAAGGACTAAAAACCAAAAAGCGGATTAGGAAAAACCAGACGCTTTCATTGTAAGTACGATTCTTACAAGGGAAGCGCTTTTTTTATGCAAAAAATAAAATGACAGACAAATCAAGTGTTTCCATTACCGATATTAAACCTAGCGTTATTGCACAAAAGTGTCCGGTATGCAATGGCTGGGGTACTGTTTCATTCAAGCAAATTACTTGTCATGCCTGTAATGGTAAAGGTTTCATTTTAATTCCTTTGGAGAAAGAAAGAGAGAAAGATTATGGAAAACAAGCAAAATAGCTCAACATTTATTTTTCATTATCGTGATGTGCCTCAATGGCTACAGCAATCCCCTTATGCTTTTCATCTTCTTTCTGGGTTTGCTAGACGAGCAAGACGAACTTCTGGGAATGTTGGTTGGCAGGGAGAAAATATCCATCTTGAAACACGACAGTTTATAACTGGAAGGCTGACTGTATCAAGAGACTTAGGATTAACAGAAGGACAATATAGGGAAGCATATAAAAAGTTAGAGAAGAATGGCTTGATTAAAACCATCCGAACAACCAACCGATACACGATAGGGATGTATTGTACCGACAATGTTTTTAACATAAATCCAGACGAAGAACTACCATCTAAAGAACCAAGCAAACAACCAACTCCCCACCAACAAACTACCACTAATAATAATGGGAATAATGAAAAGAATGTTAAATCGCGATTAGAAAAGTTACAAACATATAAGAATAACTACCCAATTACAAACCCCAAGTCATTCTCGCCGAGTACCGAGGGCGAAACCGCAGCACTAGAAGCATGGAATAAATTAGAACCATTCAATCCTTTTGCTTTCCAAACCACCTACCTTTGGGCATACAAAAAAGGTTTACCACCGGCTCTTTTTTATCAGTTTACCAGCAAAATACAGCAAGACAAATTTGTAGAAAACGCGGGTAAGGTTTTTAGAAAGAAAGTTAAAGATTATTTGAAAATAAAATGAAAAATAGTCAGCATATTAAACAAAAATATAGAAGCAGAATTGATAAATTATCCGGCTTAAAGGTTAATGATAACTTTGAACAGATCGGAAAAGACAACTTTACAAAGCTAGCATTATCAGCCTTAGATTTATTATATTCAAATATCACATTAAAAACCAGTATTGACAAGCACGCAAATTAAGTATATTTTTATAACAATGAACAAAAAACCCATTGAAAGAGAATTTTTAACCCTTAAAGAAGCAGCAGATATTATCGGCGTACATTATGAAACGATAAGGCGATGGCACTTGAAAGAGGGTCTTAAATCCTACAGATTTAAAAATACTCTCCGCTTCAAAAAAGAAGATTTAATTAAATTTTTAGAACACAATAATAAATGAATACAAACGGACTAGGATTACAATATCAAAATAAAGAATTATTATCGCTTCCCGCTTTCCAAGTGGTTATATACGCAAGAACTAGCACTGCTGCACAAGCAGATGAAGATAAAATTAGTATCCCTGACCAAATAGAATGGGCAGAAAACCTATGCAAGGAAAGAGGATGGGAATTTGTAGGTAGCTATGTAGATACGCTTCCGGGCGATGTGGAATTTGAATTACGACCGCAAGGGTTTAAGCTACTTGAAAATGCAGGATTTAAGCAATTCAACCTAGTTTTACTCTATCACTCAAGCAGACTGGCAAGAGAACCCTGGGTAGGACTAAAGACAATATCTATCTTGGGGAAAGGCGGTATCCAAACATACATCAGAAACGCTCCTATTGAACCCCTACCTCCTCAAAATTACATTTATGGCAATAATGTTGCCTCTGAATATCTAAACGCCCTATCGCTCGTGGGAGATAAGCAAGAAAACATTGCACGGAGTGAACGGGTAACCAGTGGGTTCAAAAACCTCGCCCAGAGAGGAATCGTTGTTTTTACTCTGTATGGCTATAAGAAAATTCCAAAAATTGAGATTACATCAGCTGGTAAACAGATCTATTCTTGGACTTTTGAAATTGATCCTACAGAATCGGTAATAGTTATACGCATTTATAAAGAATACAATTCAGGAAAGAGCCTGCGAAAGATTGTCAAACAACTGATAATAGATAAAATCCCCTCCCCCTCTGGCAAGCTCGGATTAGGCAGTTGGTCTGCTACTACAGTAAGAAATATACTAAGTAATCCTGTGTATGCCGGCACGACAAGATGGGGAAGGAAACTAGGAAGCAAGTACCGACAGGGAAGAAATGAAAATGGAAAACAAAAGAGAGTCTATATGAGCATAGACAAATGGATATTAAAGAATTCCAATAATTGTCCCAAAATTATTGATGAGCCATATTTTGAAAAGACACAGGCATTATTAAAGACACGCGGAAAAATAGCAGGCAGACAACTTTCTACTGACTCCCTTTTACCGGGACTCGTATATTGTGGCGATTGCCAACGAAGGGCATACAGCAAAACACGCGAAGTACATAAAAATGGCAAAACATATATCAGAACTGATTTTATTGACCAATCCTACGCAAGAGGACTTGATTGCAGAAGGCATCTCATGTCAGCAGATAAATTAGAGCAGCTTGTCTTGCTACAACTGCAATCAAGACTCCAACGATTAAGTAAGACTGATATTGAAAAACAGCTTATCTCAAAAAACACCGACTCAAAACTTGTCGTTGGTGAGTCGCTAAATCAAATAACAAGGTCGTTGAAAACTTATGAAACCAAGAAGTCTCGTCTTTTAGATGTTTATTTAAGCGGTATTCTTGCTAAAGATGACTTTACTAAGCAAAAAAATAAACTAGACAATGAGGAAACGCTGCTCATTCAAGAACAAAACAGGTTATTTGAGATTATCAATGACGAACAGAAAAAAATAAGCGCATTAAGAACCCTTAAAGAATTACTAACTATGTTTAGCGCTACTACAGACCAAAAACTTAGAAAAGAAATGCTACACCGCATAATTGAAACTGTAGTAATCTACAGAGACCATATTGATGTTATTTATAAATACTCGTCTGGATCATTAAATGAGCCTAATGGCAAGCCACATCCGTGCGGATTCTATGGAGATAAAACTAAAGAATGTAAGTGCAATTTAAATCAAATACTTAGATACCAGAAAAGGGTTTCAGGCCCAATGCTTGATAGAATAGACATCCATTTGGATGTTCCGGCCGTTAAGACAGAGAAACTTGTTTCAAATGAAAGAAACTTAAAAGCTGAAACATCAAAGGAAATAAGAAAAAGAGTTCAAAAGGCAAGAGATATGCAGCTTAAGAGATATAAGAAGAAAAAAATTACATCAAATGCCGAGATGTCTACAAAAAATGTAAAAGAATTTTGCGTTTTATCCCCTGAAAGTTTGGAAATTTTAAGACTTGCGGTTGAGCGGATGAATCTTTCGGCCCGATCTTATTTTAGAACAATAAAGATAGCCCGAACTATTGCGGATCTGGAACAGTCTATAAAAATAAAGCCCGTTCACATAGCAGAATCTCTTCAATACAGACCAAAACAGGAAACAACATAGCTATGCTACAATGAATGGTAATGGAAAAAGGTCTGTCTTCAAAAGAAGTTGAGGAAAATCTACTCAAATTCGGCAAGAACACCATTCGGGGGAAAAAAACCACATCAACGGTTCAGCTTTTCTTTTCCCAATTCCCAAGTTTTATAAATGGCATCCTACTCTTAGCTTCTCTTTTTTCCTTCTATATAGGCAACTATGTTGACGGTCCTTTAATCTTGGTAATCCTTATCCTGAGCGCTTCTTTCTCCTTTCTTCAGGAATATAGAGCCGAGAAGGAACTTGAAAAATTAAAGAATCTAATATCTCCCACAAGCCGAGTGCTTCGAAACGGGAAGGAAGAGGAAATTCCAAGCGTTGATATAGTATATGGAGATTTGGTAATTCTCAACGAGGGAGACAAAATCCCCGCAGACGGAACAATCGTTCACAGTTCGGATTTTGAAATAGATGAGTCAATAATCACAGGAGAATCCGCATCTGTTATAAAAGACTCTCATGAGGAAGTATTTTCAGGAACTTTAATTATTAAGGGAAAAGCTCATATAAAAATTACAAAGACAGGGAAAAACAGCAGGCTTGGGCAAATAGCAGAAACTCTCTCCCAGATAAAAGTTGAGAAAACCCCCCTTCAAAAACAATTAGATAAAGTCGGAAAAGTAATTTCCGTAATAATAGTTATTATTGCATCTCTGCTGGTACCTATAGGCATATCAAACGGCCTTCACTTTTTCCCCTTAGTTCTTTTGGCTGTAAGTATTGCGGTTGCGGCAATCCCCGAGAGTCTTCCCGCAGTTATTACAATCACTCTTGCAATTGGCACCGGAAGAATGGCAAGAAACAAAGCGATTGTCAGAAAAATGGCATCGGTTGAAACTCTGGGAGCAATTCAGGTTCTTCTCATTGATAAGACAGGAACATTAACCCAAAACTCAATGCGAGTCAAAAACTTCTGGATAATGGATAAAAAAAAATTAAAACAACTTCTTATGACTGCCGTTTTGGGAAATACTGCATCTCTTATAGAAAAAGCATCGGAAAACAAATTTGATATCGTAGGTGACCGTACAGACGGAGCAGTTCTTCTCTGGGCTAAGGAACAAAATGGGGATACAAAATCACTTATGGACGGCGGCAAGATAATTGAGGAGAACACCTTTGATCAGGAAAGTAAAACAATAAGTACGGTTTTTGAAGAGGACGGAAAAAGATACGTATTTGTAAGAGGAGCTCCTGAGTCAATCCTTGAAAAAAGCTTGGTTTCAGAAGAAGAGAAAAATAAAATAAATAAGATAATGGAAGACTATGCAAGAGAAGGACTAAGAATTATAGGGTTTGGCTCAAAAATTGAGAAGCATGAAAAAGAAACCGACAGGGATCATATAGAAAATAATCTGGAATTCTTAGGAATTGTAGGTATTCATGATGCTCCACGGCCTGATGCGAAAGATGCGGTAGAGAGTGCAAAAAAAGCAGGAATAAAAGTAATAATGGTTACGGGAGACAATGAAATTACTGCCTTAACTATTGCAAAAGAAGTCGGGCTTATTGATAAAGACGAGGACGTCGTAACCGGACAGGAACTTTCAAAAATGACGGACGAGGAACTTACCAAGATTATTGAGAAAACAAGAATATTTGCAAGAACTACTCCCGAAGATAAATTAAGATTAACTACGTTATTCAAAAATCTGGGATACATAGTAGGTGTTACGGGAGACGGAGTAAATGACGCACTTGCCTTAAAAAAGGCAGACGTCGGAGTTTCCATGGGGCAAAGAGGAACAGATGTGGCCAAAGAAGCAAGTGATATCGTACTTACGGATGACAGTTTCTCAACACTTATAAAAGCCATTCTTGAAGGAAGAACCATTTACAATAACATAGTCAAATCAATTGTCTATCTCCTTTCGGGAAACCTCTCTGAACTCTCCCTTATTTTCTTTGGTCTTCTTCTTGGACTTCCCTCTCCTCTTCTCCCTACTCAGATACTGTGGATGAATATTGTAACAGACGGTCTTCCTGCCCTTGCCCTGGCAAGTGATTACAAGAATAAAAAAGTGCTCGGTGACTCTCCACGCAACCCTAAACAGCCGATATTAACTAGCGGAAGAATCATGTTTATCGGTGCTGTAGGCTTTGCAGTTTCAGGTCTTCTGATTTTTATTTTTTCAATGCTGCTTAAGTCAAACTCTGAGGTTTTTTCAAGAACCGTAATTTTTAACCTACTTGTTCTTTTTCACTTTGGTATAGTTCTTCTGGTTCGGGGACGCGAGATGCTTTCCCCCAATAAGTTCTTATTCATCTCTCTTGCTATTATTTTTACTCTTCAAATTGCAATTACTTTTGTTCCTTTTTTTCAGAGGATTTTTCACTTGGGTTTTTAATTAAAATCTTCGTAGAATATCAAATCGGGGAAATTATATCAGAAGAAAATCTTATGGTTTGAGGAATTTACTTGCAGAGACTACAAGGACGATCCCTACAGCATTAAGAACAAATGAAAAAATAAGAAACCTGTATGTCTTCATTTTTCCGATTCCCATAAGACTTACTCCTATTTCATCCGGCAAGGGAGACGCGATAACTATTGCACCGAAAACCGGAAACATCCAGCTGAAATATTTAGTATGAAGAAGTTTAAGAAGGTGATTGTTGTGATCTATCTTTTCATAAACTTCTCTTACTTCATCTGTCAATCCATCCCGCACGAATTTAAAAATTGCAAAATCTCCAAGGACAGCACCAAATCCTGCAATAATTCCTATTTCAACCGCCGATAATCTTTCCGCTAAGACTAGTAGAATTACCGCTCCCGTTGCTACTGTGAATGTGGAAACAAACAAAACTCCTGCGATAAACGCTCCCACGTAGCCAAAGCTGCCAAGATTTAAAAGAAACGAGTGGAGTACGTTAAATCTTGAGAAAATAATCGCAAATATTATGGACAATAAAAGTATAAGAAGATTTTTATATTTAACGTGGTGCCAAGTATTCACTTCTTAAGTATACTTTGTATTAAATTCCTTAAGCAACTCGGGGCAATTATAGCAGAAGATTTTAAAATTCACTTCTTGACGGCAAGAGTATGCTCTGTTATAATGGCGTTATAACAGGAGGTTAACTATGCTTCAAAAGGTGATAAAAGTCGGAAATTCAGTTGCCATAACCCTACCAAAAGATTTTTTGAATAACGCAAAAATTAAGGCGGGTGATAGTGTACATGTTGATGTAGATAAATCAACAGATGTAATGGTGGTTTCTACAAAAGAAAACCCTCTCATGGGAGTATCGCCTGATATCGCACACTGGACTGCCAAATTTATTAAGAACAACCTTCAAGCTCTTAGAGAACTTGCAAATAAATAATGAACGCCAGATTCATTCCTCTTGAAGATATTATCTTTATCCACGAAGCAATTTTAGACACGATTGGCGGAAAAGGCGGAATTAGAGATTTTACTCTTCTTCACTCGGCTGTCTTCAGACCACAAGCTTCTTTTGGTGGTAAAGATCTATATTCTACAATTTTTGATAAGGCAGCATCTTTAATTCATTCTCTGCTTCTAAATCATCCTTTCGATGACGGCAACAAAAGAACAGCGCTTGCATCTTGCGAAAGATTTTTAAATATAAACGGCGTTGAGATTGTTGCATCTCAAAAAGAAAAAGTTCAATTTACTTTAAATATAGAATCTAAGAAGCTTAATCTAGAAGGTATTGCCAAGTGGCTAAAAGCTCATAGCGAGAAAACAAAATAAGACTCATGGCAATTATATCAGAAGATTATTCTACTAAACCTATTTTGCTATATCCTTAACGACTGCTTGATTTCTCACTATGCCCCAATCAACAAAATCGTTTCGCCCCAGTCTTTCATAGGCTTTATCAAGAACACCCAGAAGTTTTGCAAAATACATATTGATGGTAAAACCATGTCCGGCCACTAGAATTTTTTTATTTGAACATTCTTTATCTAGCTCAGATATTTGCTTAGAAAATCTTTCAAGGGCATGATTTGCGGTCTCCCAACTATTGAATGATTTATCTGGGTTTTTGAGACATTGCTCTATCGTTTTTTTATACTCTTCCATTTCCAAAAAACCACCATTGTCCCTGTTGATCTCACATATCGCTTCCAGCTTGATTATTTTTTTGCCCAATTTCTCGGCAGTTAGTAGTACAGTTTTATAAGCCTTGGCCTCTGTAGAGGAAAAAATAAGATCAACATCATCAAAAATACCCTCTTTTGCAACTCGTTCTGCTTGTATTTTTCCTGCTTCTGAAAGAATCCATTTACTAACTGGTGTATTCTTGTCAATCTTAGTTTCTCCATGTCTTAAGAAATAAAATGTGTTGTTCATATAGAAAATAAATATCAGAAGCAGTTTATTTTTTGATTAAAGCACTTCAAATCCTTTTCTAATAGCATTACCTTCATCATCATTATCTTTGAAATAATCGTCAACTTCATCCTTGAAAATCCATTTATATTCTTCAATTTCATTTTTGTTTATTTTTATTTTCTGATTGGAATTTTTCATTGTAGCAAAGTATAGAACTTCGATGACGTGATCTTTTCCGTCGTTCATCACATAAGTATATTCAGCGAAAAGCTTGTCTAGATTAATATCCATGTTAAATTCTTCTCGAAGCTCTCTTTTTAAACACTCTTCAACTGTTTCACCAAATTCTACATGCCCGCCTGGCAGCTCCCATTTACCAGGCAAGAATGATTTTGTCTTGGAACGCTTGCCAATTAAAACCTTCCCGTCTTTATGAAGAAAAACACATGCCGTTATTACTTGTTTTTTATCCATGGGGTAATTATATCAGAAGAATTTTTATCTTTGCGGATCTAATTTAATTGCATTTGCGGAAGTTGTGCCGGGGACATTAAATTCGAATAATTTCATTTCACCTTGATATTCATATGTTCCTCCATTTGGGATAACAAACAAATCTCCTTCTTTGACTTCTGAGGTAACGCCATTAAGGATAAATGTTCCAGTTCCTTCTTCTACGTAATAACTTCTCGTTGCGTCAACCATTTTTGTTAAAGGATGACTACCATGAACGTCTACATTCAAGGCGCTGTAACCAAATCCGTCTTCAGGCTTAACGTAAATATTTCCTGAAAATCCTTCTCTATCAAAATGCTGCGTTGCATCAAAGGGAATTTTCTTTGGAGGCATTGACTGGGAACCTTCTGTTTCGCTCATGAATATATTATATCAGCTTTTGCTGTTTTTTGGATTCTTCGGGAAGTTTTTTGCCCAAATGTTCGTAGGCGGCAGGAGTTGCAACTCTTCCCCTACTTGTTCTTTTAAGAAATCCTATTTGGAGAAGATATGGCTCTATTACTTCTTCAAGTGTCCCGACATCTTCAGATATCGTTGATGCAATAGTTTCAAGTCCGACCGGTCCTCCTCCGTGTTTTTCTATAATAGATTTTATAAATCTTCTGTCACTCCCATCAAGTCCCATTGAATCCACTTCAAGCATTTTTAAAGCTTCGTGAACTAATTTTTCTGTAATTTTCCCTTCTCCTTTAACTTGCGCAAAATCCCTTGCTCTCTTTAAAAGCTTTAGGGCAATTCTAGGCGTTCCTCTTCCCCTCTTTGCAATCTGTTTTATACTTTCCGCGTCTATTAAAACCTTGAGCTTCTTTGCGGCATTCTCAATAATCTTTTCAAGATCTAAAGGGTCGTAAAAGTTAAGACGGTGAACTACGCCAAATCTGTCCCGAAGAGGCGCAGACATAAGACCTATTCGCGTTGTTGCGCCGATTATTGTGAACTTTGGAAGATCAAGCCGCAGAGTACGGGCGCTCGGTCCTTTCCCCAAAACTATATCCAGGGCAAAGTCCTCCATTGCAGGATAAAGCGTCTCTTCAACCACTTTATTTAATCTATGGACCTCGTCAATAAAAAGAACATCTCCGTTTTCAAGATTGGTAAGAATTGACGCAAGATCTCCCGCCCGCTCGATCGCAGGTCCTGATGTAACACGGATATTTGAACCCATTTCTTTTGCAATAATATGGGAAAGTGTAGTCTTGCCAAGTCCGGGAGGACCATAAAGAAGAATGTGCTCGATTGCCTCTTTTCTTTTTTTAGCAGCAGCTATTCCAATCTTTAGTGACTCTTTTACTTGCCCTTGTCCTAAAAACCCCTGCCAATCTGAAGCCCGAAGTGATGTGAACAGCATTTCTTCTTCGGGTTCTGTCTCCTCAATTTTCCTTTTTGTATCTTTTGTCATTTTAACAATTTAACAATTAATTTTATTTTCCTAAATATTTTAAAGCAAGTCTTATTTTTTCCTCAGTCGTTTCTGCGTTTTTCCAAACTGCACGAAGCGCATCCTGTGATTCTTTTTCGGTAAAGCCAAAACTCTTAAGAACTGCCAGAACTTCCAAAGATGCGCCATCTGTCTGTCCTGATAAATCCAGTTCCTCAAGACTACCGAGTTTTCCCTTAAGTTCTATGATAATTTTTTGTGCATTTTTTCGCCCAAGCCTGGGAACTGCAGTAAAAAAATCCACGTCTCCTTTGACAATCGCCTCGATTATTGAATCGCGTGTCCCAATTGAAAAGATATTTAAAGCAGTACGAGGACCAACGCCTGAGACAGATATCAATTGCTCAAATAATTTTAAATCCAAAATATCCGCAAACCCAAAAAGATCCAGCGTATCTTCCCTAACATGAGTATATGTAAATAATTTTAAATCTTCTTTTATCTTAGCGTTGGAAAAAATTTTACTTGGAGCCAAAACTCTATATCCCACTCCATTTACATCTAAGATAATATATTGTCCGTCGACAAATTCTACTTTTCCTTTTAAAGAACCTATCATATTTCGATTATACTCAATATGACCTCTTCGAGCCTGAGCCTCAGAGCCGAAGGCCTGAGCTTGGGCTTCGACTGAGCTCAGCCGAATGTCTCGAATGGGTCATAATTTCTTTCTCATTTTTCTTGAAAATAAATGAGTAAGTCCCACAGCCAATGCATCTGTAGTATCATCGAGCTTTGGAATCGTCTTAAGATTTAAAATTGTTTTTATCATTTTGCCAACTTGTGCTTTCTCTGCCCTGCCATAACCCGTAACTGCTATTTTAACCTGTAAAGGCGTGTATACTGCAAGATTCAAGTTTTTTTGAGAGCAGGCAAGAAGAATAACCCCCCTTGCTTGTCCTACAACAAATGCGGTTTTTGCATTTGTATTAAAGAATAATTCCTCAATCGCAATTGACTCGGGAGAATATTTTTTTATTAATTTTAAAATTTCAGTATAAATTTCCT
>Ga0082335_1001565_pt1 | contig 47392 bp, 56 predicted proteins | sample Subgrocontami58m_FD_72375 | JGI IMG/M metagenome (GOLD analysis project Ga0082335, IMG submission 72375) | Subsurface groundwater microbial communities from S. Glens Falls, New York, USA - GMW37 contaminated, 5.8 m (SPADES assembly) (version 2) ... | reverse complement strand
GTCACAATCCTGTCGGGATGGATAATTCCTGTAACGGATAATCCATATTTGATCTCACTGTCCTGAAGGGTGTGACCACCTATGATAACAGCCCCTGCCTCATCGACCTTGTCCGCGCTGCCCTTAAGAATTTCAACCACGATATCTCTATCCAGTGATTTTATCGGGTAGCAGAGGATATTCATTGCCGTGAGGGGTTTACCGCCCATGGCATAGACGTCACTCAGGGCATTGGCGGCGGCGATCTGTCCGTAGTCATACGGGTTGTTCACAACTGGAGTAAAGAAATCCAGGGTAGACACCGTGGCTATATCGTCGCTAATCTTATAAATGCCCGCATCGGCAAAGGTCTTGGGACCAACCAATACGCGCTCATTTGGGTATTCGGGCAAATGGTTAACTATGTACGCCATGTCTTCAACGGGGACTTTGCCCGCTCACCCACCGCAGGCGGCATAATCAATCAATCGTTTCCTTCCCCACGCCACAGATATCACCCCCTTTCTTAAAAATAGCAAATGCCAAATAACAAATAAATTCCCATTTCTGAAATTTTAATGATTCATTTCGGTTATATTTGTTTTGTAGTGAAACTCGCGATAGGAAAGCAGGAAAGACTGAAATAGCTCATTTTGATATAATTGGTATTTGGGATTTATTTGAAATTTGTGTTTTGTAATTTGGCATTTATCAAAATTATATATCTTCCCCGGTGCGGTTCCATAATCTCTTTCAGCATTTCATGAAATTTTGTCTATTGAAACCATGAGGTGGAGGCCTCTTTGGGATTAAATTTGGCATGGCACTCGTCACAACTATTCACCACCTTGAAAAAGGCAGCCGTAGCCTTGTCCTTGTTCTTCTCCTGACAAGCACCGATCAATTCCAGGGCGCTCATATGAAACTTAACATCAAGGTTTACAAACTCCACAGGCAACGCATCTTTATTTGCCCCGGTGAAGACAACAGGACTTGCATCTTTAAGTTTTTTCGTATCCTGTTTAATGGCCTCCCATTCCTGCTGATTGATGGATGTCGACAAATGTTTTAAAAGCACCTTGATGTCTTTCATGTGCACTATGAAGCCCTGCTCGTTCTTGATAAAATCATGTTTCTCCTCTGGCAGCTTTATTTCGGTTTGCTTCTTCTCGGCAGAAACAACCTCCTTTTCCAATCTTCCTGCTTCCTTTTTACCGCAACCAAACATACACACAACCAAAATAATTACAATAATAAATTTATGCATTTTCGTGTCTTTCGTGGGTACAATGAAATTCTTAAGGATAAAATACAAAGTCGAATACTAAACGTTTTTCTTTAAAAAATCAACAGAAATGGATATTCATTTTAGTATCTCCAGAGACTTTCCAATTTTTTCAAAACGTTCTATCGCCCAGGCAAGGTCATCTTTGCTGTGTGTAGCCGAAAGCATTACACGGATACGTGCCTTGCCTATGGGTACCGTTGGATAGCCAATGGCCTGGGCAAAGATGCCTTCCTCAAATAATCTCTGGCTAAAATCCTTAGCTACTCTGGCATCTCCTATCATCACTGGAGTAATCGGTGTTTTTGTTTGGCCGAGGTTAAATCCAATCTGCCTCATCTTTTCCTGAAAAAATTCGGTATTTTGCCAGAGTTGTTTGACGAGTGTATCAGAGGCTATGAGAATGTCCACAGCAGCAATACAGGCTGCAACGTCAGCGGCTGTTACCGCGCTCGAAAAGAGGAAGGGACGTCCCTTTTGTGCCAGATAATCTGTCAATCTTTTACTCCCTGCAATATAGCCGCCCACAACACCAAATGCCTTTGATAAAGTGCCTACCTCGATACCAACTCTGCCATGTAGATTGAAGTGGTCTACAATACCCCTGCCACCGCGCCCTAATACCCCTTCTCCGTGTGCATCGTCCACCATGATAATGGCTCCGTATTTATCGGCAATCTCCACAATCTCAGGTAATGGCGCAATGTCTCCCACCATACTGAAAACACCGTCGGTAATAATCAGTAATCGTCTAACCATCTCCTCACCCGAAAATGGATTCTTTACCCCCCCATCCCCCCTTTGCGAAGGGGGGGATAGAGGAGGGGTATTTTTATCTTCTTTTGTGAGTCTTCGGCTTGTATTAATTTCATCTGAAATCTTTGCCTGAAGGTCTTTGGGATTACAGTGCTCATATCGAATAGTCCTAGCCTTAGAAAGACGACACCCATCGATAATACTTGCATGATTGAGTTCATCAGAGAAGACAGCATCCCCTTCACCAACGATTGCAGGAATAACGGCAAGGTTCGCACAGAATCCCGATTGAAAGGTAATGGCACTTTCTACGCCCTTAAAGAGTGCAAGTTTCCGTTCGAGTTCCTTGTGGAGTGTTGTTGTCCCGGCAATGGTTCTTACTGCAGCCGGTCCTACACCATAAGTCTCAATAGCCTTTTGTGCAGAAGACTTCACCTGGGAATTATTGGCGAACCCCAGATAATTATTCGAACAGAGATTGAATACCTTCTTTCCATCTACCGTAATCCATGCGCCCTGTGGCCCTTCAATCGTGCGGATATTGATAAAGAGGCCAGCCTCTTTCAGTTTCTCTAGTTCTTCTGTGATAAAGTCCAGTTTGTTCATATAAATCAACTAATAAAAATATTTTCCAAAAGAAATATATTCAAAAACTTCTCCGGGTAATCCTTCCAGGTCAATTGTATATTGGATTTCAGAAACCCTGCCATCCAACGGTTGTTTGTTGTTTAAGTTAATCAGATGTCAGTTTGGAGAACTATTCATTTGCCATTATAGGACATCTCCATGAACTTAGCGCATATACAGGGTTTATTTCACATAATTTTTTCAAGACTTAAAATGCCATCTCTTAAATCTATTCTAAGTTGATCCGGCTCTCTCAAAACTCCGATGTTATAACCTCTTTCTGCTACGCTGAATCCGGTTTAGCAAGAGTCTCCAGTAATTAATGGGATCGCGCTGCCAGCTGTTGGATTTGTATTACCCACCAATGCAATACCCCAGTTTTGCAATTCAGGATTTTGGTCATTTAATCTCCTGTAGATCTAGGCCAGTAAACAGTGGACAGACTACCGCTATTCGATTATTGGAGAATTTGTTTGCGATTTTATGGTACTCAATAACCAACATGCTAAATCGTCAAAAACCCAATGTTTTTGAGATAATTGAAAGTTTCATCGTAAAACGCGTGGGTACGCGTTGGATCCTCAGCGTCTCCTGGAGGAACCACAATAACCATACCTTGGCGAGCACGGGTCAAAAGAACACGGTAAGCATTCTTGAGATAGTTCTTTCGCTCCTCTTTCCTGATATGATTCCAACGGTCTCCGCAAAAAGACCAGTGTTCCCAGCCTTTCTTCGAATAGCGAAAATCAGCGTCCCATGTAATACATACCCAGTCGAGCTCCAATCCTTGGATATGAAATTCCGTGGCAACATCCTCAAGATAATACGAAGAGCGCACATCCTCCTTGCCATCAAGGAACCAGTGAATCGGGTCCATTGGCGATTTCACATCAATCGCGTGAGGTTTTAGGCGCTCTGCCTGTGATGAAACAATAATTCCATAGCGTTCCGAGCCTCGCGCTTGATTTTTCAGCCATTGCTTGGCCTTGACAAAATCACGCGTAATGACTATCGGATACTTTTCTTTTACTTTATCGAGTGTTCTTTGAGCTTCTTCAACATCGAGATCAAGCAGTTGTTTGACTAAAAGCGACACATGTTCTGCACGGAAAGACCGCATCGAAACGGCGAGGTGCAGTTCTTCTTTATATTCGACGCGTTGTCGGAATTTTATTTGTTTCAAAACATCCTCTGCTCCATACTCAGTATCGGTTAGGTGCGGTGAAATGTATATGTGCCAATCGTAAAACGATCGGTTTAACGATTCAATCCATTCACCAATTCCCGCCTCGCCAGTATTGATCTCCTGCCCACCTCCAACAAGACACACGATTACCGCCCAGTCAGGCTGACGATCGAGGCAGGAAATAAGGAATTCGGGTTCGGAGTGTTTAAAGCCGGGGGTATCTTTTTTTCGGCGCATGAATGAAGAAGTCTGTTCCACATTCCAGGCTCGCTGGGCTTCGTCAAACAATGTGACATGCTCTTTTGGTGGATTGGGATCGCGAAGGCATTCATCGCGAAATTCGTGAACATTCTGAATGAATGCTTTCACTTTGCTACGTGCTTCACCAATTTTGATTTTGTCACCACCTTCATGTCCACGCCGTACCTTGTCCCGAGCAAGTGCTTCACGGAGAATTCTAACAAGTGGGCCATTGCCAGAAAGAAAAACGCTGTAGAGATCATCAGATGGGTCGAGGTGTTTTGTTGCAATATTGAGACCAACAAGTGTTTTCCCCGCGCCGGGCACACCGGTTACGAAGCAGATTGATTTAAGGGATTTCTCCTTTGATGATCTAATGATGTCAGAAATCGTATCTGATGTTTTGCTCAAATTTATCGCACCAGCATCACTGCGCGAGATATCAGAAACAGAATGATCATTATAGAGCGCCATAGCGGCCTCGATGATTGTCGGAGTAGGGCAATACCGCCCGCTCTCCCAATGTAACCGATCAATGTCGTTGCCGTCGGCAAAGCGTAGAACATTTTCTATCACTTTGCAGAGAAGATCAACATTGGTTTTTATTGGATGAAATAGTTTATCGTTTTGTGGAGTGAGAGAGATACTGGGTGCAACGTTCGTTGCTTCTGTGGCGATGAGAACCGGGGCGATAAACTGTTCGTGGCTTGACTCATGGAAGTTCTTCAAATCTAACGCGTAGTCCCATGTTTGATCCGTGGCATGTACGGTGAATTCTCTCTCGCCAACCTTGAACTCAAGAACAAAGATTACTGGTCCTATCAGAAGTACGACGTCAATACGTCGCCCCATGCGGGGAATAGAGTACTCAAAATAGATTGTTCCCTGACAAGACGACAGAACTTTACGCATGATGCTAATTTCCGAAAGCCATGCACTACGTTGAGTATGCTCTAAGGAGAACTCACTGTTTAATGTCAGTTTGCCAAGTATCTCTTCAGTTGAAGATTTCAGAAAATTTGCGATAGAATCAGAGTAATACTCGCGTCTAATTATCCCTTGTTTAATATTCACTTTGAGTTAATTTAACCATAAGTTTTGAAAACTGGCTATAGGTATTACCAACCCAAATCAGAAAGTATTATCTTGTTGGGATCAGGCTTGCCGGCAAGGTTTTGTCATATATTTTATACCTGAAGCCTTTTGCAAACAGGAATTTTCTGACCATGATTTCCGGTTTTGTGTCCTTACTCCTGATCATTGACATGTTATAACTTCTGGTTTTTTTATTGTGAACATCTGCCATTAATTTAGTTTTTCTTATTTATAAATTTATCACTTTAAAAGCATCTCATTCCTCAAGCAACCAACTACAATTCATTTTCTTCTATTTCAGCAATTTTCATGATTGCTCTTAGCAAACCTACTTTTAAATCTTTATTCCCATGGACAGGAACGCTTATTCGCTCTTTCCTCCCAGTTTTCATATACACATGATGACTTCCACGTATGGTTTTGCTACCCTTCCTGCTGTAGACAGGTTTAAAACCTGTCTCTACAACTCTATAATTTTGTACACGTGCTTGCCAGAAATACTTTTCATACAGCAATTTCCAATACCTTATCCTCTGGTTTTAATTTAACGTCTTCTATTTCCACTGATAAGCATGCTTCAATTGCTTCGTAAACATTTTGCAATAATTCTTCCCAGGTATCTCCCTGTGTAAAACAGCCAGGAATAGCGGGTACTTCTGCCCAAAATCCTCCTTCTTCCTCCTTATGAACTATGATCTTGATTTTCATTTACACATCCTCTTTTGTCTTTTGGGATTTTAATTGCGTTTCTTTTTGTCTGCAAAGTTTAAGCAAATGCTTATTCAAATATCCTATTGAAAATATCCCTTTTTACCCTGAATCTTATCTTTTTAAGCCTTTCGTATAAATCATCCATATCTATTACTTCTATATGTTTATCAGTCATTAACTTTCTTATAATTCCAAGGGTTCCTTTGACATTTAATCCTAGTCTTACCGCCTCTTTTCTTGCTACAAAATCATCAAGAATTACATAATCTGCTTCTGACTCTCCCATCCCGATTCTTCGGTTTAAACCGTTAAAGATATTGGTTAGCTTAACTTTTCTTTGCTTAAACGTACCTACCTTAATGAACCCTTCAACGAGTGTTTTCAAATCATCTTCCTTCTCGCCGATTTCTGTATATACGGACGTTGGAATATAGATATCATCGAAAAGACTTCTTGCAAGTTCCAGATATCCAAGTTTGTATAGAAAAATAATAGGTGATGTATTAAATACAACCTTCAAACCTAGTCGTTCCTTTCCAATCCTATATCACTTTCCTCTAAATATGAAAATTCCAGACCGAGCATTTCCATAATTTCAAGTAATGTTGTTTCTTCCAATTCCATGATTTCTGCCGCCTTTCTCAAACTTATTAGACGTGCGCTCAAGGCGCCTAAAACCAGGAGAAATTTCTCCTTTGTTTTTTCGTCATGGAAAAAAGGAACTTCATCAACTATTTTTAACACTGTATGTCACCCCCTCTTTTGCCTTATAATAAGCATCCAAAATATTTATTTCATCTGATACAATCCGCAATTATAAGAATTCTATCTGATTCTTCATTTCCTCCGGTGATAAAATTTCTGCATAAAAGGCCAATCTCTTGATACACTCACCAACGCTCAATTTGTTCATTTCAACAAATATTATTCCCCAGTGATTTTTCCCACCTTGTACTAATTCTTTTGCAATTTTTAGAAAATGATGATCATGGGTAAAAATAACTGCTTTCATAGCTAACGCATATTTAAAATGTTCAATATCAGTGCTACCGGTCATGCCTTTCCCATGTGCAGAAAAAGCCTTTACTCCACGTCTCTTTAATCCCTCAGCAATACGAATGTCAACATTTTCATCAGTGTATATTTTTAATCTTGTCAACTTTTTTCTCCAGAATAGAAGAACGCATTTTCTTCATACCTTCTGTTTCTTGAATTGCTGCTTTCCATGTGCTATCTATCTCGCTCTTGTGTTCATAGTAGTATGAAAGTGCATCATGAATCTGTGGCAGGTTTATCTGTGGTAGTGCAACTATTATATCTTCGGGAGACTGCCCCATGATTTCGTATCGAATGGCTATATCCAGCACCCGGATACCTGTCTCAGAAATAACTGGCACACCACCTCTTATTTTTTTATTCCTTGTGATATAAGGGTGTTTGATTTGTTTCGTTATCATGCTCATTACAGATCCTCCTGGGTTTCACTTTTTAGAGATTTAAAAGCGTATTTATAATCTTCACAAAGTTCTTCTTTTTCCATTTACACATCCTCTTTTGTTTAATTAGGCTACCTTTGGCAACGGCTTTTAAGCTCCCCGCTATCGGTAGAACAGACGACCCGTCTGTCATTATAATGCCAGGCGAGGACACTGGCCTACCTATAGGGCTGGGGGGGCAAACTTACACACCCCTTTATCCCCTCTTTTTAGAGGGGAATCACAAAAAATTGAATTTCCTGAACATAGATATAAGCCTTCTGCAGCATTTTCTCAACTAAATTCTAAATATTGCTACTGGGTTGAGGATAAACAGAATTATAGATTTTTTGAAAAATATTCGTGTCTATTCGTGTTCATTCGTGGCTAACTAATTTCCATGAATCTTTAAAATGACCTTCCCGCACTTTCCATCCTTCATGAGTTTCATGCCCTTTTCATAGTCCTTTAATGCAAACCGGTGGGTAATGACAGGCGTCGGATCTACAAGCCCTGTTGACAAGAAACGAGAGGTCTTGTACCACGTGGAAAATACCTTGCGGCCGGTAATTCCATAAATACGGATTTTCTTGAAGATAACTTCCTTATTCAGATCAATATTTACACGCCTCTCATAAATACCCAAAATGGAAATCCTCCCTCCAGGCGTAACGGTCTTTAAGCCTTGATTGAGCGCCTTATTGTTGCCGGAAAATTCCAGGACAACGTCAACTCCATTATTTTTTGTAGCTTCCATGACAACTTGTGTAACATCCTGTCTTCTGGGATTGACGGCGATGTGTGCCCCCATCTTTTTACTGATGGACAGCCGGTAGTTGTTGGGATCGGAGACGATGATCAACGAGGCGCCGCATGCCCTTGCAATGCCTGTGGCGAAAAGCCCGATCGGCCCTGCCCCTAGAATTAAAACTGTCTTTGTAGAGATATCTTCTGCAAGCACAGTATCAACGGCATTTCCAAATGGTTCCTGGATGGTTGCCCATTCATCGGGAATTTTATGGTCGTTTTCCCACAGCACATGTTCAGGCAAAACGAGGTATTCGGCAAAGGTACCGTCATGGTCAACACCCAACAATTTGAAATTCCTGCAGACCTCTGAATATCCGTTATTACACTGATAGCAATACCCGCAGGTTATGTGACTTTCAGCAGAAACACGATCTCCGACCTTGACATGAGTCACTTCCTCGCCAATCTTTGCAACGTTTCCCACGAATTCATGACCAATGATACGCGGCGGTGTGAAGCGGTGCTGCGCCCAGCGCGTCCAGTCAAAGATGTGCACGTCCGTACCACAGATAGAGGCAACCTTGACCTTAATAAGCACGTCCCTGAGGCCTATTTTGGGAACGGGAACTTCTTTGTATTCCATTCCCTTTGCATGTTTTGTTTTTATAATAGCCTTCATCTAAAAATCCTTACAACAGAGGATACCGAGAAAAACATTTTCATATTTCTTATGTTTCCTTGATTTTTTAGCAGGTTTTCAACTGATAATTTAAATTTCTTCTAATATCCTCTTTACGATCTCTTCTGCTTTCGGCTTCACTTCTACTACGAGCTTTTCAAACTCATTTTCACCAAGTTCCTTTTCAAGATTTTTGAGGTTTGATTCGGTTGCCAAAAGATCTGGGTCCTCTATTTGAGTAAATATATCTTTCGCTAACAAGTAGAACGCCATTGCTTCTTCGTATTTTTTCTTGTTTCTACAAATATCACCCAAATTATTAAGCCATGTGCCTTCATTTCCTTTGTCACCAATCTCCTGGGCAATTTTCAAAGCTTTTGAATAGTATTCAACGGCCTTTTCTATTTCATTTATATCACGATAAACATTACCAAGACCTCCAAACCATGTACCTTCACCACCTCTATCTCCAATTTCTTGAGCAATATTTAGTGCTTCTCCATAAAGTTCAATAGCCTTTTTTATCTCTCTCAGACTACGGTAAATAGTGCCAAGGTTCCCGATCCATGCAGCTTCCCCCTGTCTGTCTTCAATTTCCTGTGCAATCACTAACGCTTTCTCATAACATGCAACGGCCTTTCTTACTTCACCCTGATTACGGTAAACACTACCTAGGTTTCCCAAAATCCCACCTTCGTTGCGTTTATCACCAATTTCCTGAGCAATTTTTAATGCCTCTTCATAGTACCCAATAGCCTTTTTCTTTTCTCCTAAATTATGGTATGCATTACCAAGGTTACCGAACCAAGTACCTTCACATCTTTTATCTCCAATTTCTAGTGCAATCCCATAAGCTTTTTCATAGTATTCAATAGCTTTTCTTACTGCTCCTAAAGCATTGTAAGCAGTGCCAATATTCCCGAACCATATGCCTTCATTTCTTCTATCTCCAATTTCATTGGCTATCTTCCGTGCTCTTTCATAATGCTCAATTGCCTTTCTCTTATCTCCAAGATCACTATAAGCATTACCGATGTTTCCAAATTTTGTGCCTTCATTTCTTCTATCACCAATTACCTGAGCAATCTTTAGTGCTTCTTCATAATACAAAATAGCTTTTCTTGCCTCACCCAAAACTTGGTAAGCGTTGCCTAGATTTCCTAACGATACACCTTCACTTTGCCTATCGCCAAGTTTTTCTGAGATTTTCAATGCTTTTTCATAGTACTTAATGGCTTTTCTCTCTTCGCATAAAGCGCTGTATGCGATACCAATATTTCCAAGAATATGACCGTGAGTCTGTATATTGCTCAATATTGGATTATCATTGAGATGGTCTTTTGGTAATATTTCTTCATAAAGATCAATAAGAGTCCTATAGTTTCCACATTTTTCTAAGTTTTCATGCAATTTATAGTTAATAATAATTTTAGCTGCCTTGTCATATTCTTTAGCCATACAGGCATGATAGTACGCTTCTATTAAGAAGTGTAAATCTTCCTTGTTTGTACATTTTTTTGGCAGTGGAAAGGAGAGGTAGTATTGATAAGCAAGTCCATGACGTTTCACTTTATCAAATATCTTGAAGTACATATAATTTTGTATCAAAGAATCCTCCCAGTAATTTTCTCCTGTTTTTTGCAATAACGATTTCCTGATCAGGTTTAATGCTATCTTTTTAATAAAAACATCGGTCCAGCCAGGATCATTCGCAATGGCAGCCATTGCCCTTGTTGGTACTGGTTCTCTAAACAATGATAGATACTGGAGCAGCCTACGTTCTTCCGTGTTTAACCTTTCTTTATAAACCTTATCCAGAATTCTTTCCGCCACTTCGCCTTTTTCTCCAAGCCACAAAGTATTATCAGCCAAGATGCTCGAAAGCGTTTCTGCTCCTTCTTTGACAAGCTGCACCAAAAGAATAAGGGCGAGAGGGTGACCGCCAGAAAGCTCTATAACTTTTTTAAGCTCATTATCATGCTCAGTTAAACCGCTTTTCCTTAAAAGCTGGATGGCTGCGGACTCATCAATGCCACCAATAGGATAGCATTTCGGCCGGATTCCGCGTTCACTTGCTGGATATTCCCAGCTTGTAATTAAAACCCGACTTCTTCCCGGACTCTCTTTTGCTCTTTCGATCAATTCAGAAAAACCAGGTTTCTGGGGCACATTCGTTTGAGGGTCAATGAGGATCTCAAAATTATCAAGCACTAAAAAGTAAGGTGCTGCATTTAGCTCGCGGAAGAGTAAATCAAGCTGGTCTCCAATTTTATATTGCCCAAGGTCTTTGATCGGCTTGCCTATGACTTCGAAAAAACTGCCTACCACGTCACTAATATCAATCGTTTCATCTACTTTCCGCCAATATATACCTGCATATGCATCTCTTTTTTCCAATCTATCTATGTACATACTTGCTAGAGTAGATTTTCCAGTACCTCTGAAACCTGTGATAACTAACGCTGGACTATCTTTGAAAAACTCGTCAATTTCATTCAATTCTTGCTGTCTGCCAAATATATTTGCAGGATCAGTGGTAGGTCTAATACCTTGTGTGTAGAGCCATGACTTGCCGTGAACGTCCGAACCATCAGGAAGAATAAAAGTACAATCTTTATAAACAGTTTGTGTGATATTTTCACCAATAGCAGCTTGCCCAGAGACATTCCCAAGCTTAAAATCCCCGCTTACCTGTATTTTAGGAACTGAAGACTCACCCGGTGTCATTTTAATACCCTTTACTTAGAACAGGAATGAGAGACCTATGCCAACTAATTTTGCTATTTTTGTTGCTGTTTCATAAAGTTCTGAAATATCCTTTATTGTCTTGCCCGCTTCTTTAATAGTATTGACGCTGCTTTCAAACCTCTCTTTAATTTTTGATAGAACAGGCTTTTCCTTATTAGCTTCTTTGATGGCAGCGCTTATATCACCGTTAATAATACTTTGGTCTTCAGAGGAAAGACCAAGCTTAGCTATCCTCTCTTGGAAGTCAAGAAGGCTCTTCCTGAGCTCTTCAAGATCGATTCGCCCTATAGATTGGGTTTGTATAATATTTTCCCCTATCGCCACCTGACCGCTAACATTACCAATGTTTACATTCCCACTGGCATTTATTCCGACACTGCCAACACCCTTTTTATCAGATTTGCGATCATCCTCCATTTCCAATCACCTCCTTATTGTTATTCTTTCATAACAGTTTTGTTCCATAATTTTTTCTGTTTTCCTGCAGTAGAAACAGGTTTCAAACCTGTCTCTACTATTTTGCCCGGTCTGCATCGGTCTGCTCTGAAGGCCAGTAATAGGCGTCGGGGGTATTACGAGCACCAAAGATTGCCGTACCGATGCGCACCATGTTTGCACCTTCATCAATCGCTATCTGGTAATCTCCCGACATGCCCATAGAGAGATATTTCATCTGTACCTTATCGATGCCCTCTTTGATAATGTTGTCGTGTATTTCTTTTAGCACCTTAAAACACTTACGAATCTTTACTTCGTCCTTCGTAAAGAGGCCAATGGTCATAAGCCCATATATCTTTAATGTGTCATACCTGGCTGTCTGTTTGACTAAAGCAATCGCCTCTTCGGGCGAGACACCATACTTGCTTTCCTCATGAGAGGTGTTGACTTGAATCAGGATATCCATTGAACGACCCTCATGCTGGAGTCGCTGGTCTAACTTTTCTACCAGAGATAACCGATCCACAGAATGGATCATGTTTGCAAATTTAAGAACGTCTTTGACCTTGTTCGTCTGCAGATGTCCGATGAAATGCCATTCTGCATCCTCGTCTTTTAGCGCCTCATATTTTTTCAAGGCCTCCTGAATCTTATTTTCTCCGATAATACGACCGCCTGCCTTAACGGCTTCACGTATTCGATCCGTATCAACCGTTTTTGTTGCCATAACCAGAACAATGTCTTCCGGCCTCTTACCTGCCTTCACTGCTGCATTAGCGATGTTTTGTTTTACCAGTTCTAAATTTTCTTTAATTGACATGTCGTCTCCTAAACTTCAAATCATTATTTACAAAATTAACCACAGAGAACACACGGAGAAATCACCGAATAACAACAAAAGGGCGAACGGCAGTTCGCCCCTACATTTTACCTATGGTTTACTTTTCTAACAATTCCTTATACAAATGCTCTGTTTTTGATACCGTTTCTCTGATATCAAAACAGGCCTTCAATCGCTGATATCCGCATTCAGCCATTTGAAGGGCAAGAGAGTTGTCTTTTAAAAGTTGAATAATGCCTCTGGCTAATTGAACATGATCTCTGGGAGGCACAAGTATTCCCGTATCTCCGTCCAGGACAACTTCAGGCACACCACCCACATTCGTTGCGACGATGGGACATTTCATGGCCATTGCCTCTAACAACACAACACCAAATCCCTCATTGATGGAGGGCAGGACGAACAGGTCGCTGCATGAAATGATTTCTGGGACATCGTTGCGCATCCCCCAAAATAGCACATGTTCTTCTAGTCCCAGAGTTTTTACCTGTCCTGAAAGTTCTCCTCTCAATTCCCCGTCTCCGAGGAAAACCAACCGTATGTTTGGTATCTCTGTAATTACCTGAGCAATGGCTGTAATCAAATAGGTATGTCCTTTTACGGGCACGAGTCTGCCTGCCGTTACAACCAGAAAACAATCGTTTTCAACCCCGAGTTCCTGTCGTTTTTGTATCCGATCGACCTTTCTTTTCCTTAAACTTTCAATGTCAACTCCATTGTAAATATAATCAAACTGAGATTTTTGGCCAATTCCAGCCTTTATGTAAGGCTCGATGCCGCTTTTTGTCAGCGTAATGATTTTGTCTGTAAACCGTGCGGAAAACCGTTCGAGCCATATAAAAAACCGGCTTTTAATCTTCCCAAAATACCCTTCAAAAATATCACCATGGGGAGAATAAATAATGCATTTGACTTTTGCCAGCCGCGCCGCCAGACGGCCTATAAAACCGCCCTTTGATGTATGACAATGAACAATATCATATCTGCCCTTACGTATCAAAAAATAAAGTTTTAACAGGGCGTACATGTCTAAAAATGGCTGGACATCCCGAACAAGGGCGGGAATAACAAACACCTGGAAACCCATATCTCTGGCAAATGCAATCATATCTTTTTCAGGTTCTTGTGCTAGCCCTGTTGCTATATGATGTTCAAACTGCCTCTTATCGCAGCGTTGCAATACTTCAAGGAGGACGGCCGGTGCGCCGCCCCTTTCAAGGCGTGTAATTACGTGCAATACCCTGATCTTTTCTGCTGATTTATAATTGTTCATTCTCCCTTCGTGTTCCCTGAAGGTGAACCAAACTTCACAAATATTGGATTTGAGAGGATGCGCGAAGGTCCGTCGATATCCAGTCGGTAATAAATCTTTTCGCCTGGTTTGACGTATTTGTCTTCATAGGACATCTCAGTATTTCCGGTAGATTCAAACCGATGTATCACCTCTCCGTTCCGAATAATGTCTACTTTATATTTTACGTCCTTTGCCGTTTCTGGAAGGGACACATGAATCTTTAGCTGCGGGTTTTTATCCGTTACTAATTCCTCACCCATGTAAGCCTTAGCAGATTGAGCAGTATCTTCGATTACAAATGTGTCCAATACCAAAGCCGGAGACTTTTCACCATACAAATGAGCTGCATACAAACGACCTGCCTTAAGCGCTTCGATTACGGCTTTTTCATTCTTTTCTTTTAACAAAAATATGGTTTGTGAATCCTTGATAGAAAATGTGTCTTCATCTCCAAAGTCCACTTCTCCGATAGCCCAGACGGGTCGTTCACGTTCTTTTTTGCAGTATTGATTGAGGATTTGGTCCCAAACACCGCCCGGTGGAGCCATGAACTTAATCCCTTCTGCAAATACTGCAAAACCTGTATAATTCTGCGCTGAAAGCAGGTCTTCATGATAAGGCTTCGTAATAAGTTTAACCCCGCTTGCTTCCTTATTCACGTCTTCTACTTCGGGATGTGCCCAGAAGGTCACACCGCCGCGTGAGTTGACGTAGTCAATTACCGTCTGATACGGCGCTATTCCACGATTACCATGATATTGATCATACCGGGGCGATGCGAATGGAAAATTGTTTATCGTAAAAATTATACCCAGCAGAAGGCAAATAGCACTTGCAGTTTTTAGCAGCGTGGTAATACTGCCTTCCTTAGCTGACGAGAATAAAAACCAGCTAAAAACAAAAAAGCAGAGAGGCCAGAAACTGACCAAGGTATCAAATGCAAACCCCCTGGAATAACCCTTCCCAATCGAAGGGAGGTTTTTATAATCTGAGGCATTATTCAATCCCATTACCAGGATGTGCTTGTGCCCGTCCATCATCTCCAGATCCTTAGTAAAGTAGCTTCCTTTCCACCAATAAAACGGAATTGCCTCCGCCCCATGCATAATTAACATATCAGGATATTTTTGATTTAGTCCAGAGATCGTATTGACATAGTTCTCCTCACCGTAACTATGAATTGAGCCTTTTTCTACAACCTTCCTGATAAACTTTCTGAGCGGTGGTATGCCATATTCCCATCGCATGGTATCGTGGTCGGTAAAGATGGCAATTTCTACCCCGCTATCATGGGCAATCCTGGACATCTCTTCGGGAGGCAATTTCCCGCCGCTAATGGTGGAATCGAGATGAATTACACCAGTAAACAGCTTGTATTCCTCGCAAGAGGCGTTATCGTTAAAACCAAGAAGGAAGAGGCAACCCAGGCACAAAAGGAATATTTTGATTTTGTTGTTCATACCATAGCGCAGCATAGTGTAACGCGACTTTCAAGTCGCCCATTTCTGTTGATTACCTTTTTAGTCGCTTCAGGCGAGATAAATCGTTCGACTGAGCGCTCCCGACGAAGTCTCGCTCTACAATTACATAAGTTTTGAAATTCCTTGAATATACAACCTATCTTTTTTTTATTCCCCTGCTCCCCTGGTTTTTAGCCTTTTTTTCTTTTAATCGATAAGCCTCTTCAAGACTGGTTAACGCCTCTTTAAGGTCTGGTGATATTTCTAATGCTCGTTTATATTCGGCAATTGCCTCATCGATCTGTCCCTGCTTTTGATAGACTGCTCCCAGCTTGTGATAGGCTGCAGACACCTTTGGATTAATCTCAATTATTTTTTTCATATCCGCTGTGGCATCATTTAACCTCCCACTTTGTATATAAAGGACACCTCGATTATAAAGCGTTGAAAGATCGTTTGGGGTCAGTCGCAAAGCTTCATTGTATTCATCTATAGCTTCCGAGGACATTCCTTTTTCTGAGTAAACTACACCCAGGTTAAAATGTGCGCCTGCGTGATTTTTATTTAAAGACAGTGTTTTTTTAAATGCAGAAATGGCTTCATCGTAATTCTTTTTTTTTGTGAAGGCAACTCCCAAATTATTATAAGCCTCTCCAAAATTCGGACTGATGTCAATTGCCTTCTTGTATGTGGCAATCGCATCGTCAACCATATCCTTGCCGACATAGACGGCGCCTAGATTATTATATACCTCCTTAAAGTCTTCTTTGTTTTGTAAGGCTTCTTTGTATGCAGAAATCGCTTCGTCACTTTTTCCCAGTAATGCCAGTGATACACCCTTATTGTTACAAAGCATGGCGAGTCTGTTTTTTGTGTCTTTGTGATTAGGGTCTATTGATAATATCCTTTTGTAGGTAAGAATGGCACGGTCTTGTGATCCGTTCGATTCGTAAGTGGATGCCAGATCCAAAAGCATAGGTATGTCTTTGGAGTTGGATTTAGCGGCTTTCTCAAAAGATTGAATGGACTCAGACGTCTGTCCCTTTTTCTTATAAAGGTATGCAATACTTTTATGACTTTCTGCAAGGTTCGGATTGATCTCTATAGCCTTCTTATATGAGGAAATGGCATCATCGATCATCCCCTTACCAGCATAAGCGTTCCCCAGATTGTGAAAAATTCCTGCATCGTTCGAATTAATGGCTGTGGCTTTTTTATATGAGTCAATGGCATCGTCAAAAAGGTTCTTTTTATTGAAAACGTTGCCGAGGTTATAGTAAGCCTCAGAGTCATTAGGATTGATATCGAGCACCTTACGAAACTCTCGAACCGCTTCGTCAAACAGGGCATTTCTGTAATACAGAATACCCAGATTAAAATGTGCATTAAGATTGGAAGGTTCTTCCAGAATTATTTTTTGATACTTCTTTATAATTTCACTGTCGCGGGTATCAATAGATTCTGCAGGTGAAGGAATTGCAACTTTCAGGCATAAGAAGAAAGAGATACTGAAAATACCCGAATAGATATATTTTATGAAGTGCCTGCGCATAGTACGGTTCCGGAAAATATTTACAATATTTTTCTCAATAAGGTGCGCCTTTCATACTCAGAGGCCTTTTCCTTGCTGATGAGTTCTTTTATTTGATGAGGATTTTTAACACCTTTAAACACACAGTTGACGCGTTCGGTGTTTATGGTGAGATTGCCGATTTTAAATCGTTTTTGCATCGACCCTTGCTTTATCGTAATATTATTCACGTCGCAATAACTCATTTCCCTAAATTTTCCTGAAAAAGGGCCTTTTCTAATCAAAATTCCCTGATTTGTAATTACATATCTCGTCGTGAAGACTGAAAGAATAATATAGATGATAAGAAGCCCGCTAATCGACAATATACTTAATCCTGTAATAGTATTTATTCCAAATGCGGAAAAAACCAAAAAGACAGAAAACGCTAAAATGGCAAAGGTTGACCAATATTGTCGAATACTGGGTTTGAAGGATTGAATAATTTTTGTTTCTGTGGTTTTAGTAAAAACAGTTTCCTTATTCACGGGTTTTGTATATGTTATTGAGATTTAGCATGAGATATAGTCAATCGTGCGGATTCAACGACTTCTTTTACATTCGATCCGAGTCAATACCCTGTCTGAATTTTCACAAAAAAGACTCGAGGTATTTTAAATTGAATTATAGGTAAGGAGGTTAATCATGTCAAGGTAAATGCAGGACAATCGTCCGTCTCTGGACATTTTAAATAGAGAAATATTACTTCTATTTTTTAATGGCCATAAAGTGGACAGCCTGGTTTTATATAGTGAAAAGCCCAGCTACCGAAATAGGCAAAACACAAGAGTGTTGCCCAGAAAGACTTTAGAAAATCTGTATATCTGTTATCTTTCGTGTAAAATTCAAGCCCCTTTACAGCCAGGGTAATGAACGCTGGATTCAGCAGGATATCGTTAGTTCCTGGAGGAGAAGTAGCGCCTATGTAATTGATGATTATGCCAATTACAGCGCTGATAAACAATGAGAGATATATATTCTGTTTAACAATAACAATACTAGAAATAACGAGCGCATGCGATACTATGGACATTATTACATAATGGGAACTCCTATAAAATTCATACGAAGTAAGAAGGTAAGGAATAAGAAATATAAATAATAGAGCATCATTATTCTGTTTTTTATTGTATGCAAGCAAGAATAACGAAGCGGGAGCAATAAGCTTCAGCACGTCATTATCGCTCCAATAACCTATATCACCAAAAAAAATACACGCAATGCCAATAAAGGTGCCTAGATATAAAAGCAATGTCATTCTGTACTGCAATCTCATGATCCACCAGACTAAAAGAAAAACAATTAAAGATTTTAGTATGGCAAAACATTCTTTAAGCCAAAATACCTCTTCGTAGACATAAATCAGACTTTCGAGACTGTCGAGTATAAGTTCCATAATATTAACTCAAATATATTTAATATTTTTCCTGTGTCAACTGCGAGGTAATGATATTTTAATCACGCTGCATATTTCGGTTGTTGCTGGGGTAATGTAATTATGAATTTACTCCCAACATTCACGGTGCTTTCGACTTTAACGAATCCATGATGAAGGTTGACAATATGCTTAACAATGGAAAGTCCCAGTCCGGTTCCACCCATTTCACGTGAGCGGGCAGGATCAACACGATAGAACCTTTCAAAAATACGCGGGATATGTTCTTGTGGAATGCCAATACCTGTGTCTGATATTTCAAACTGAACAGATCCATTGATGGGGTTAATCTTCAGACCTATCCGACCACCTTTAGGTGTATATTTTATAGCATTATCGAGTAAATTAGTCAGCAACTGGCGCAAAAGATATTCATCTGTTTCAATCATGGGTATTTGCAGGGGCATATCCAGTTCAAAAGTCTGGTCTCTTCCCATACAGCTTTCCTTATAGTGAGAAAAAATATCCTCAATACACGGATGTATATCCACATGGTGAAGTTCGATCTTTAAATCGTTAGAGTCTAATTTAGATAATTCCAGGATATCCTTGATCAGATTATCAAGTCTCTGCGTATGTTTCATTATAATACCGAGAAATTCTCGTGTAGACCCATTGTCTGTATCGTTATTTTCGAGCAATGTTTCCACATATCCCTTGATAGAAGCAAGTGGAGTTCTCAGTTCGTGCGATACGTTTGCGACAAATTCCCTGCGTGTGTTTTCAAGTTTCCGCAATTCCGTAATATCATGAAATACGAGGAGAATTCCGTACGTATTTTTATCAATCTGAATAGGGGAAAGGTGCATTTGTAATAATCTCTTTTCTGGAGAAAGAATTTCAATTTCAGAGGTCGTGGTCGCCTGAGTTTTATCCCCCATCTTGGTAGACGACCGTATTACTTCTCTGACCAGACTGCACAACTTCTCATTTCGTATCTTTTCCCACAGATAGTCTTTGTTCAATATAACCTTCGATATACCAAACATGGTTTTTGCCGCATTGTTGATAAGAATAATTCTTTCCTGGATGTCTGTTGTTATAATCGCATCATTCATGTTTGCCATGATGGCGTCCAGCTTGTTTTTGTCATCCAGAATGGTTTGCATCCCGGCTTGAAGCTCAGTCCCCATAGTATTAATTGCATTTGCCAGGTCTCCTATCTCACCTGAAGAATCGATCTCGACTTTTCGGGCAAAGTTTCCCCGTGCAAAGCTCTGTGCAATCTGAGTTATGTTCAGGAGAGGCGATGTATTTATTTTAATAATGACAAAACCTATAGCCAGAGTTATCGCAAACGTAATAAGTATGTATAAAATCAAATGATTGATTGGCAATGCATTGTATTCAATATGTTTGGTTAACAAATTCATCTGATATCCTTTTATGACCTTGCTCACAAAATACCCTGCCAGGCTCAGAAATCCGGATAAAAGGACGACATAGCTTATAAAAATCTTCCAAAATAATTTATTTTTGAACATCACGGGTTATTCCTTAAATTTATAGCCAATTCCACGGATCGTGACTATACGATTCGCATAGGCCTTTAACTTTTTCCTCAATGAGGCAATGTGAACGTCCACAGTCCGGTCAATAACAAATGTTTCTGAACCGAAAACTGCATCAAGCAGTTGATCCCTTGTAAAAACACGTCCCGGCTTGTTGGCAAGCTGGTGAAGGAGCTTGAATTCTGTAAGGGTCAGATGAATGGGTTCATTCTTTATAGTTACCTCATGTTTATACAAATCGATTGTAAGGGTGTCTATTTTAATATAATCTTTTGTTGTCGAACTACTTTTAGACCGCCTGAGCACCGCCTGTACACGTGCGACGAGTTCTTTTGGGCTAAAGGGTTTTGTCACGTAATCGTCGGCTCCCAGTTTCAAACCCAGGGTTATATCCACTTCTTCACCTTTTGCTGTCAACATTACGATGGCAGTGTTAGCCAGTTCCGGATCTGCTTTTAATTTTTTACATACTTCGAGACCATCAATGCCTGGCAACATAAGGTCTAATATGACCAGTTCCGGCCTTTCCCTTCTGATCAGAAACAATGCATCTTCTCCATTAGAAGCGGTTACTACCTTATATCCATCCTTTTCGAGGTTGTACCTTACTAATTTTACAAGGTCTGGTTCATCATCGACAACAAGGATTTTTTCTTTTGACATAAAATTAGTTTATTTTATTTATATAAATTTGTAAACAACAATTGACGGTATTTTTGAGATACAACGCAGAGCATGCAGTAAAAGAAAACGTTCTTTGATCCCTATTAACGTTAAACCCACGACTTCCCTTGTATCTTCTATATACACTTTAAAATACCAATCTCCTAACCAGTTTTAAAGGATGAAATTGTTTTTCCTGTGTATGAAATGTCTTTCATGAGCTTTTCAATACTTCCACCCGGTAAGGCATAGGCGACAAATATTTCATCTGCCAGTACAAGTATGATGGGCTGTTTACCTTTGAGCAAGTACTGAATTAAAAGGGTTATTTAGTAAAAAGGAATTGAAGAGAGAAATTGCTGAATTGCTGAAAACTAAAGTTAGTAAATCACAATGATATCTGCATTTTGCCTGTCATTCTGATTCGTAGGCGAAGAATCTGCTTTTACGATACGCGTTGCGCTTTGTTTGTCAGTTTTTTTCATTGGTTTTAAATTTATTCTGAGTATAATAAATCTCGTTGTTTTTAAAGAACTCAGAAACTAAAAATAAGGACGTTTTCCATTGTTACCAAAATTTAGCTTTTGGCATTATCTGCTCCTGCTTATACCCGTCACGGCAGTTGCCCATAATTATCACTTCCCGGCGGTCATCACCTTTATCCTGGCTTCAGCGGTTCTGGTACCTCTGGCACATTTTTTAGGCGAGGCTACGGAGGTAATTTCCGGGAAGACAGGCGATCACTTTTCGGGTATTATCAATGCCACCTTCGGTAATGCAGCGGAATTGGTTATCGCAATCATTGCCATCAGGAGCGGCCTGATAGATATTGTAAAATACTCATTGATTGGCTCAGTTATAGGTAATATCCTGCTCATCCTGGGATTAAGTCTTTTTGTCGGCGGTGTAAAATTTGGTGAGCTGAAACTAAGCCCTAATATTACCGGTCCCACCGTCATCCACCTTTCTCTGGCTGCCATGTGCTTCGGGGTACCCTCCATCTTTGCGAGAGAGGAGACCATGCTTGCCCTGAACAAATACAGCAGCAGCATTGCCATAGTTTTACTCGTGGTCTATTTTGTGGGAATGTTTTATGCCATGGTGAATCGTGAGAAAAAGGAGGCGTCCCAGGTTATCCATGAAGCCATTGAGGCCACTGCGCCCAAATGGAGTGTGGCAAAGAGCCTTTTTGTCCTTATTGCGGCAACGGGAGGGCTCGTTTATATCTCCGAGATATTGGTGCACCAGATCGAACCGCTCGTTGCAGCCACACACATTCCGCCCGCCTTTGTGGGCTTAATTATCTTGCCTTTAGTCGGCAACGTAGCCGAACATTCCGTAGCTATTACCAGCGCCGTGAAGAACAAGATCAACCTGAGCCTTGCCATTGCCGCAGAGAGCAGTACGCAGATTGCCCTCTTTGTTTCCCCCATTTGCGTCCTTATCGCAGGCCTTTTTGGCCAAAATTTCAATTTGATTTTTAACAAGATCGAATTGATCACCCTGGGCATGTCCATTGGCGGCGTGTGGCTGGTCGTCCACGATAACAAGAGTAACTGGTGGGAGGGGTTTTTGCTGTTATCGTTTTACTTCATTATCGCCATCACCGCATATTTTTTATAATATTTGACACGAAAATCCCCTCACCTTAATCCTCTCCCACAAGGGGAGAGGAAGCTTTCCCTCCCTTGACTTCGTCGTGAGCTCAGTCGAACGATGGGAGGGACAAAGGGAGGGTGGCATATTTACATGCCCTTTTATAAGGGTTTACCTTGTAAAGGTTTTTCCCAATTTTCACGAGGACAAGTTTTAGCAAGCACAAAAAGGTAGAAACATGATTCAAATCACACGCACCATCGCAATAGATGAGGGCGAAATACAGCAGAAATTCATTCGTGCCCCGGGGCCGGGCGGGCAAAACGTCAACAAGGTCGCCACCGCAGTGCAGCTCCGCTTCGATGTGGCCAACTCACCGTCACTGCCTGACGATGTTCGCAAGCGGTTGATTTACCTGGCGGGCAGACGGGCTACCGAAGAGGGCGTATTGATTATCGAAGCCAGGCGTTTCCGTACGCAGGAACGAAATAGACAGGACGCAATCGACCGTCTGACCGAGCTAATCCGTAAGGCAGCCGAGAAGCCAAAACCCCGCAGTAAAACAAGGCCTACACTTGCATCAAAGCGGCGCCGGTTAGAAACAAAGCATCGCCGGTGTGAGACCAAACATATGAGACGGTTTATTCCGAAATTGGATGATTAGCCTTAATTATATGAAGAATCAAAAATTGAAACGAATGGTTTTATTTGTAGGAATTATTTGCGTGATATTTGGCTGTGGGTTGGGTGATGTTCATTCAGATGTTTATAAAGACGGTTTGATTACCGTAAAACATGAGGAATTGCCTGTAAAAAGGGACGGCCAGCGTATCCAGTTTGACCATCCGCATAAACTATCGGAAGGTTACATCACAAATGTATTATCGTCTATTCATTATGAAGAAAAAGGTTTATTTAAAAGGAAAGAGACCTTGAGGGTTTTTCAGGACGAGGAGATAAAGAAATTGGTTCCCCTGATTGTGCAGGCATTTTCGGTTGCCACACCGACACAAGTAATCGCAGTCACATCGTATTCTTATCGTATGATTTTATCCGACAAAAAGAATTATTGTATCTCATTCGTTGCAGATCGTTGTCTAAATATTGTCTTTGGCCATGTCCACATGTTCCAGACCTTTAACGACGTTATGTCGGAGAAAAAAAAGTATCTGACAACGAGAGAAAATCCTGCAAAAAAGAGACGTAGCAGTTTTTGGAAATTGATTCCTTCTGCAGGACAGCGGCTTGAACCAGGCCACGAGAATTGGCTTATCATTGATTTATCCAAATAATAAAGCACGTACTAGTTCAGCTATCTTAGACAGGATGAACAGGATTTACATGATAATTTGTTTTCGTTAACTGGATTTATATCATGTCTATCCTGTTATCTTGTCAAATCTTTTTCCTACGGTGAACTATTACGAATAATAAAATGTTCAAAGTCGTGACGAATCAGGAAGACCTGATCAAGGTCATTGTTGTGCGCGGTATCGTATTCATAGAAGAACAGGGCGTTTCGTACAGGATAGAACGTGATGAATATGACTTCTCTGCAACGCATATCCTGGGAGAAATGGATGGAGAACCCTTTGCCGCAGGCCGCATACGTGCTGCCGGTGAATTTGCTAAGCTGGAGCGTGTGGCAATAAGAAAATCACACCGGGGAAAGGGGCTTGGCCACAAGCTTACGGAGTTTATGCTATCCGTTGCACAGGAGCAGGGTTTTAAGAGATTTAAAGTCCATGCCCAGTCATATCTGAAAGACTTTTACCAGAAGCACGGATTTGAGGTTGTTGGAAACATGTTTAAAGAGGCTGGCATGGACCATTACCTGATGATTCGTGATGATAATCCTGTGAAAATATATCCTGCCAAAGCTTTATGAAACTGGCGGAATGAAAGTCAAATCAGCAAATAGAAAATATGCACAGAACAATAATTTAGATTAAGCGTACTATTTTGCTAACCGAGTTCTGATTTTATCCAAAGATTCTTTTGCTAAGTTACTCCCTAGAGCACGAGCATCAGTAGGTTTTTCCTCCATTTTTTGCTCAAAAGACTTTGGAAAATATTCTTTTTCAAACTCCATAATTGAGTGAAATACACGCATTTCCTTTCTACTCCCATTCATTTTAAATCTCCTTATAGTAGTTTGCGAAGAATTGAGGATTCAACTCTGCTTTAAAATAATGTTTTCTCTTAATCCATACAAAACCATCACCTTTAGAAATTACAGCAACATCAATTGGCCCTCCAACGGTTTCACTCCCCATCGTAACTTTTCTTTTGAAAGAAGTTAGACTTACAAGTGCCTCAGCCATTGCCGAAAGCTCATCCTTTGGGAGCATTGAAACAACGCTTAAAACAGGGTTTACGTAATTATCTCTCGGAAAAGTTCGAACCCCCGGAGATATAATTTTTCCATAGCATCTTCAATTGAATCGTCTGGCGGAAGCTCCTGAATCGCCTTGATTACTTTATCTTTTGTATTCATAAATAATTTCCTACAATGATGTAACGTCAATTAACCAAATGTTGTTACCGTTTTTATAGCAATGCACTACCGCACCTATATCGCCTTTTTTGAACGTTCCTCTAACCACCGCTTAAACGAACGCTGACTTTCGCCAGAGGGTTTCCCCATTACTAAATTCTCAATACTTATGTCTTCATCAAGGTCTGGCCAATGTATTCCTTCTCCCTTTCCAATCAAGCGCCAATTATTACGCTCATCGGGTTTACCATGTAAAAGCCGTGGATACCACGCAAGTGGAGCCGAAATGGTGCGCCCGTCGGTAAGGTCTACTGTTATAGAATCGTCCGTGACGACGATATTTTGTGCTCTGACAACTTGTATTTTAGTCTTTAAAGTATTCATTCCAACCTCGTAATAAATGTTCCCTATTTTCTTCTACGAGCCTTTGTATCCGATTAATTTCATTTCTGCTAAAGCCACCACATGTCCACAGGTAGACATAAAGGAATAGCGTAACACCGGCGTATACAAAGGCAGAGATACCACCGACAGTAAAAAGATTTATTCCCATCGTCATTCAGGGCTTCCCAATATATTTGGTGAATTTTCTTTTGCTGGTTCACCCATCCCCGATTGAATCGAAATGTTTTGGTTCAGGCTGCAAGCCGTGAACCAGCACAACGGATTTACGGTAGGGTGGGTTAAACGGAGTGAACCCACCATTTACAAATACAGTAAAGGTGGATTCGGCATAAAAACCAACGCCTTAATCCACCCTACTCATAATTTGAATTCAAAAAGAGAATTACTCAATTTTATACGTCATTAGGCCTGAAAGGCCGTCAGAATATAGCAAGTGGTAAAAACCCCTGAGAGCAAATATATAGAAAAACCATTTAGCCCCGAAAGGGCGAAAGAAGGTCATTTCCAGATATAATTTTTATCGTATTCAATACCGTATTTATTGAGGAAATCAATAAATACCGCCTAAACACAAAATGAATTCCTAAAAATGTGAATGTGCCAGGCATGGGGAAATTCTTCCACTCTTTCGCCCCCAAAGGGGCTATTTTTGTGTTATTCTGTATCCAGGGGCTTCACCCCTGGCTATATGCTTTCTGCCCTTTGGGCATGATGATTTGAAAGTCTTTTCTCAATTTTTGTGCTCTGTTGTTTGCTTTTCTGTGGTTTGTTTTTTCTTTAATATACCTCCATCATCCATGGGATGTCTTCACTGGCGAAACGGATGGTGGCTTCTGTCATGTAGTTGTATTCTGTCCTGAAGTGTTCAAAATGAGAGAGTTCCATTCTGGCGAGCATGTCAAATATTTCGCGGTCTTTTGCATCCGGTGAGGTTTCGGAGGCCTTTTTGTAGAATTCGTATGCCCTTCGTTCGGTGTCCATAATAACCTTGATCGCCTCTCCAAATGATGCCGTCTTTTGTGGCGTTTCAGGTCTGACGATTTTACATTCTCCGGTTTCCTGCAATACGGGTGGTTGCTTAAATTTTTCCTGATACCATGACAGGAGGAATTCGTAGTGTTTTAGCTCAATGGCGGCCATGATTTCAAATTTCAGACGTGCGCCCTTATCTTCCATCTGGAGCGCTAAATTCGAATAAAACCGATTGGCCTTTTTTTCTTCCAAAATGGCAGTTTCAAAGATGTCCTTGATATTGTATGACATATAATATCTGTTTTATTTTTTGTCTTGTTTTCTCTGCGTCCTCCGCGTTCTCGGCGGTGAACTATTACCTTTCTCTTGCCTGCCGTAACGTTTCCAGCACTTTCATTAAAACCTCTTTTTGTTTTTTCAGCATTTCTCTGAAATCCAAACTATCCGTATCTGTGATTTCCATGCGGAGATCGGAAAGGTCATTTTCCAGGATTTCTGCCAAAATATCTTTTTCGTCTTTCGTGAGATCTAGTTGAATCATAGTTTGTCTCCTTATTAAAAGTCGTTATCACTGCTTTGCTAAATTATTTGATTTCAACGGAAAACTTCACAATCTTTGGTTTTACCAGCCTCTCAAAATCCTTGTATGTCAACTTGACAAGTTCACGATGGGAACCGGCATTAAACGCAATTTCCCTGTCTTCAGTCAAACTTTTTGCTACAAAAACCTCCATTCCATAGAGATTGCCAAAAGGCGGCATGGCGCCAATTTCACAATCGGGGAACAGGTCTTTAAATTCCTTTTCATTGGCAATTTCAATTGTAGCAGACCCCGTGGCCTTTTTCAAAATGTCAAAATCTACTTTAGAGGAAGCCGGAAGAACGGCCATTGCCATTTTTCCATCGATTTTCACTATAACCGTTTTTACTAACTCTTTTACAGGAACATGAGCAGATGCTGCGGTTTCCTGGGCTGTGAAGGCACGGGAATGGCTGATGGTGACATACTTAATATTGTGGCTGTCTAAAAATTCTTTTAATTTCTGTACCGGCATAGGCTACCTCCCTCCTGATTCATTAATATTGTTAAGAAATAAACATAGGGAACACAGAGTTTCTTGTTAATATTGAATTCTATGCAATGGCCTGCTTGAGGTCATCAATTAAGTCATCAACATTCTCAATCCCCACAGAGACCCTTATAAGCTCATCGGATATGCCTATTTTCTCCCTAATTTCTTTTGGGAGAGAGGCATGCGTCATTATTGCCGGATGTTCTATGAGCGACTCCACACCACCGAGACTTTCTGCCAGGGAGAATACCGTTACTCTTTCAAGAAATTTTCGGGCCGCCTCCAGCCCTCCTTTGATAAAGAACGTTACGATTCCTCCAAATCCGGTCATCTGTCTCTTTGCAAGCTTGTGCTGTGGATGTGAGCTGAGTCCTGGATAAATGACCCTTCTGACTTTTGGATGATTTTCCAGGAATTGCGCTATCTTCAATGCATTTTCTGCGTGCCGTTCCATTCTGATGGCAAGGGTTTTAATCCCCCGAAGAACCAGGAAGCAGTCGAAAGGGCCTGGTACACCGCCTGCTGCATTCTGGAGAAACTGGAGTTTGCTATATAGTTCCTGATCGTTCATTACCAGGGCGCCGCCAATCACGTCACTGTGGCCGTTGAGATATTTGGTGGTGCTGTGCATAACGATATCCGCCCCGAGTTTCAACGGTTTCTGAAAGAAAGGGGTTGCAAAGGTATTATCAACAACAGTTACTATGCCGCGGCTTTTTGCAATCCTGGCAGTTGCTTCAATATCGATAAGCTTCAGGAGCGGGTTTGAAGGACTTTCCAGCCATACCAGCTTTGTGGTATTTTTTATATATCTTTCCAGCGATTGAAGACTGGTTAAATCTATAAAATCAAATTCAAGGTTGAATTTCTTCAATACTTTATCAAATAGCCGAAACGTCCCGCCGTAGACATCGTCACTGCATATGATGTGGTCGCCCGCATTGAGCATTTGGGTAATTGTTGAGATAGCGGACATTCCGGATGAGAAGGCAAGCCCATACTTACCTTCTTCGAGAGAGGCAATATTTTTTTCCAGTGCTGTTCTGGTTGGATTGTGTGTTCTTGAGTAGTCGTATCCTTTATGTTTGCCGGGGGATTCCTGGACATACGTGCTTGTCTGAAATATGGGCGTCATGATAGCGCCCGTCCCTGGATCAGGCTCACAGCCTGCATGTATAGCCCTTGTTTCAAATCTTTGGTTCATAATTATCCCTCATTCTTAAGTCTTATAATTTAATTGTATAGGATTTTCTTCTGTAATTGTCATTTCGACCCCTTCGTATTTGTCATTCTGAACGAAGTGAAGAATCTTTTTTTACTCAGGGTAAACTCCGGGAGAAATCTTGAAGATTCCTCGCTCCGCTCGGAATGACAGCCGAAGTGGAGATTTCATCCCCCTATGTGACCGAAGGTCATGGATGTTTCATTTTATTTATGCGGTTCACATGGCATATGCGATGCATAATTCCCCCTTAGAAAAGGGGGCAAAGGGGGTTGTAAACTTGTCCTCGTGAAAACGGGGATACCCCCACGGAAAAACACAACCCCCTGAATCGTTCGACTGAGCTCACGACGAAGTCCCCCTTTGTTAAGGGGGAATTAAAAAAAACAACTTAGCCACAGAGCATACAGAGATTATTTAAAAATATGTTCTATGCAAATTTTGATATTAATCCAGAAAACCGTTGGCCTTCATCCATTCGTCATTATATAGCTTGCTGAGGTATCTACTGCCGGAATCCGGAAGGATTACTACGATATTTTTGCTTTCTTTTATTTCGCCGGCAATCTTAATAGCCGCCCATACAGCGCTGCCGCTCGATCCTCCCGCAAAGATACCTTCCTCTCTTGCCAGTCTCCTTGCCATCAAAAATGACTCTTTATCATGTACCTGAATGATGTCGTCAATAAGGTTAAAATCAACAGCCTTTACGAGATAGTCTTCTCCAATTCCCTCTACCTTATACACGTGTGGTTTTATGAGAGTCCTGGTTTTGAAATAATCAAAAAAAACTGAGCCTTCCGGGTCAACTGCAATTATCCTTATTTCAGGGTGCTGTTCCTTGAGATATTTCCCTGCCCCGCTCAGTGTGCCGCCAGTGCCTATCCCGGCAACAAAATAATCGATGTTTCCCCCTGTCTGTTTCCATATCTCAGGTCCGGTGGTGTAATAGTGGGAATCAATATTCTTTGGATTATTGTACTGGTCTGGATAGTATGAATTTGGTGTTTCTCGGGCTATTCTTTTTGCGACACTGTAATAACTTTCGGGTGAATCAGGAGGGACATCCGTGGGGGTTACGACAACTTCTGCCCCAAAAGCCTTCATCAGGTTTTTTTTCTCTTCGCTCATCTTATCAGGCATGGTGATTATGCACTTGTAGCCCTTTACCGCTGCAATCATGGCAAGGGCAGCACCGGTATTGCCGGATGAATTTTCTACTATGGTACCACCGGGTTTTAAAAGTCCCTTCCTTTCTGCATCTTCAATGATGAACAAGGCCATCCGGTCTTTGACACTCCCGGCAGGATTGAGAAATTCCAACTTGGCGAAAATGTTTGGCTTTATGTCACGCGTGATCTTGTTCAATCTTACCAGAGGTGTCCAACCGATGGTTTTCAGAATATCGGGGGTGATACTCCCGAATTTCTCTATCAGGGCACTGATGTCTGCGTTGGTAATGGACATGATTTTACCTCTTGAAAACTGCTCTGGATAGAAGCGCGTAGGGGTTGAAGTCGTTCGACTGAGCTCACGACGAAGTTTTCAACCCCTACATTGAAACATTGAAATCCCTTAACGTTAAATCTGCTTGCCTATGGAAAATGCCTTGCCAAGGCACTTGCCAATCCCATAATAGGCGCGGATTTCTGGTGCATATAAGAAGGGGCGCATTTTTTCTATATCGATTGTTCCGCCTTCTCCAAGCACCGAATCTTCAACTTTGACGTCTAAAATCTCACCAATAAACTGGGTGTGTAACCCGATTTCAACAGTGTGGGTTAATTTACATTCCAGAACGAGTGGGAATTCCTTGATATAAGGGGCATCCACGAGATCGCTTTTTACAGCAGTGAGTTTTGTTGCTGAAAACTTGTCTTCTTTATCTCCCGATACAATCCCGAAGTGATCGGCTTCCTTTACATAGGTCTCAGAAGGGATGTTTATCGTGAATGCCTTTCGTTCCACAATATTTCCGTAGGTATACGTGGCCTTCCTCAGTGAAATTGCGATACTGGGCGGACTGGAACAGCAGAGACCTCCCCATGCCACGTTCATTGCATTCGGTTTTCCAGCTTTATCATAAGTACATACAATAAACACAGGGGTTGGGTATACAATGGTTTTTGCACCCAAAGATTTTTTCATCATTGTCCTCCGATATTTTCAGTAATTTTATTTTGTGTGCTTTAATGCCTTCAGTTGTTCTGCAAGTAACTTTAAGTGTTTTTTCTCTTCGTTTGCCAGTTGTTCGAATGCCATTTTTCCCGCAGGATATTTGGTATTTTTTGCGGCCTCGGTGTAATAAAGGATTGAGTCTTTTTCCGCCTGGATGCCCATTTTCAGGGCATCTATATCCGTCTTTATTTCTGTTGCAAGCCTCCTGGCTTCTCCTTTTTTCGTAAAGATGCCTGTGTCGACTAAATATTTTAGATACAGGTCTACAGTGTAATCTTCACAGCCTTGCACGGGGCTTGTCGGAGATGTTATTTCGAGATACGCCTTTTGAAAACGGGCAAGATGTTCCTTTTCGTCGGAGGCGAGTTTTGAAAATATCTCTTTTACCTTGAGGTCTCTAGCGCTTTTCATAAGCATAGAGTAAAACTCCAGCCCCTCCTCTTCGATATTTACAGCTATCTTCAGCGCTTCTGCATCATTAAAATTTTCATATTTCATTGCGTATCATCCTCTCAATATTTTCCATCCAAAATTTATATTTATATATAGTTAACGCAAAAAGAAAGTTGTCATTGCGAAGACGCAAGCCTGAAGCAATCTCAGGGAAGGATTGCTTCGCTCCGCTCGCAATGACGATTATATGTCACCTTATTTAAAACGTTTACTATAAATAATAAAACCACAGAGACACTGAGGCACAAAGATTATAAAACAAGTCGCCTAACACCGTCTTTTAATACAACTGTGTAAAAATTAATAATCAACCCGATTTTAATATGAGTATGTAGGGGTAATTCATGAATTACCCCTACATTGCATCATAACCGTATCATTACTGGAATTTTTCAAAAAAATAAACTGTTACTACACAAGTGAGTAACGGAGGAGAAGAAGCCTGCTTTACCTGAAAATGCTCCTGACCTTACGTACCCGTAGTACCGGTGTAATCAGCAGTCCACTTTTCTACTTGTGTATTTTCCAGGTTATAAATGTTCATCAAAGTTAATGGAGGAAAGTAGATATTGATGATGACCAGATTCCCGTTATGAGCATTTGATACACGATGGATGGTTGTGATGTTTATATAAGACAGACCGGTCGTATGAAACCTGCGGGCAAAGGTGGGTGCAATCATACTGGTAGGCAGTTTATTGAAGAGTTCCTCTGTCATCGTACCCTCTCGTATGATTGTAATCCCTGTAGAGCCACCGTGATCATGTATCGGGGTAATCTGCCCTTTTTTAAAGCACAGCACCGTAAACTCGCACTTGCTGCTGACATGCACGATATTCCTCTTATAATCCTTGTCTGAAAAGCTGATATATTCATCTATCGGCAGTTGTCTTCCATCCATCTCCAGGATGCTTTTTTTTAGTTCATCCACAGACGGTTTGTCTGGTAAAGATTCCAAACGATTGATGAATGATCTTAAAGTGATATCCATATTTTAAAAGCCCTTTGGCAAATTGGGATATACAAGGGGAATGGCATCGTATTTGATTTGGACCAGTACCCCGGTCAATGCCTTCATAAATTCAATGAGGTCGTTGACCTCTTCTCCGGTCAAATTCAAGCCATGAATGTCAGGACTCTTGTTTTCACTTCGGCCGCCTCCTCCGTTATAAAATTGTACTACCTCAAATAATGTGGGGAAGAATCCGTTATGCATATAAGGGGCAGTATCAGTAATATTCCGCAAGGTAGGAGTCTTGAATGCCCCTTTGTCGGAATCCTTCTTGGTAACATTATACCGTCCTAAATCTTCCTTAAGTGGGACCTCCGTCGGTACTCCAATATTGTGAAATTTATTGTCAGTAAAATTGGGACCGTTATGACATTTGATGCATTCTGCCTTACCGTTAAACAGCCCCATGCCTCTTTTTGCCGATTCGCTCATGGCTTTCTCGTCTCCCTGCATATATTTGTCAAAGGGTGAATTTGAGAAAATAATCGTGCGTTCGAAGGAAGCAATGGCCTTGGCTATCCCATCAGCGGTTATGCCTGTCCCAAAGACCTCTTTAAATGCGTTGACATATTCGGGAATACCACTTAACTTTCTCACAACATTATCCAGGGTTTGAAACATCTCGTTAGGGTTCTGGATGGGACCAAGAGCCTGTTCTTCCAAAGTAGCAGCACGACCGTCCCAAAACTGGAATTCATTATAGGCACAGTTGATAATTGTTGGAGAATGTCGACCACCCTCCTTAGCCGTAGGTCCACCAAGAAATCTAGGCAAACCGTCCGCAAAGCCTAAGCTAGGGTTGTGGCATGTAGCACAGCTAAACAAGTTATTTCCTGAGAGTCGTGGATCAAAAAAAAGTTTCTTGCCCAATTCTATCTTTGCTGCAGTTTGTGGATTATCCGCAGGGATTGTTAGGGGTGGAAGAGGTCCAATTGGGGGATATGCAAGGCCGTCGCCACCGTGGATACCTTGCATCATCAAAAACAAAGAAATAGTACTTCCTAAAACAACTTTTGTAATATTTACTATTTTCATATTAACAAACCTCCATTATAAATTTATGTTCAGGTATTTCGATGTTACGTAATTGTAGCGCGAGACTTCGTCGGGAGCGCTCAGTCGAACGATTTATCTCGCCTGAAGCGACCAAAAAGGTAATCAATAGAAATAGGCGACTTGAAAGTCGCGTTACAGCGTTGTAGAAGTCAACTCCTGTTATTGCGCAGAAAAGCCTCCATCCACAAATATTACCTGTCCTGTAATATAATCAGATGCCTTTGATGCCAGAAAGACTACTGTGCCGGAAACATCCGACGGTTGACCAATTCGGCTCAATGGAATCTTTGAAATCAGCGCTTTTTTAACTTTCTCATCCTCTAGCATGGTCCTGGTCTTTTCTGTCTCAAGAGAATATGGTGCAATGGAATTCACGTTGATATTATATTTTGCCCACTCAATGGCCAGCGCCCTTGTTAATTGGATTACGCCGCCCTTGCTGGCACAATACGCCCCTGAGTCTCTAGCGCCAAATACCCCAAGGGCAGAGCTCATGTTGATAATCTTGCCCTTTTGTTTTTCGACCATGTGTTTCCCTGCAACCTTCGAGCAAAGATAGGTACTGGTGAGGTTAATTTCCAGCATCTTATGCCAATTATCAACGGAAAATTCGAGAAAAGGACCGCCAATAAATGTACCGACATTATTGACAAGAATATCTATAGTTTTGAACTCACGTAAAGCCATTTCTACCATTCTGACAACGTCTTCTTCTTTTGTAACGTCAACGGCAATAGGGAGTGACTTTACACCGTTTTCCTGAATTTCTCTGGCCGTTGCTTCGATATCAGACAATGTTCGACTGACAACAACAACATGAGCGCCAGACTCGGAAAGCGCCAGCGCCATGGATTTGCCAAGCCCTTTACCAGCGCCGGTTACCAGGGCAACCTTATCTCGCAGACTGAATAATTCGACACACATAATATTAGCCTTAATAGTATAGGATTCTCATTTTATTTAAGCGGTTTTCGTGTCCATGACCAATATGGTAAATAGTCTATGAAATACCTCCCCTTAGTCCCCTCCTTGTGAAGGAGGGGACTAAGGGGAGGTGCAGAAATAACATCCTTCCGATTTCCTCCTTCGCAAGGAGGGGAAAGAGGGGTGGTTATAAGTTCAACTATTACTTATGTTCGGCAGCCTGATGGACGGTAAATTCAATGCCTTCTTTTACATTCGTTTTTACTTTTTCTGTAAATTTCCCGTCCGTTATGGCTTCTTCCTTGACCTTGTCAAATAAGTATTCTAAGGCCTCTTTGGTATTTGTCTTTATTTTCTGATTTAATTCTACATCATTCAGGGCTTCATTTTTTACTTTCTGTAAGGCGTATTCAATCGCCTCTTTTGTATTTTCCCGAATCTTTTTGTTCAAGGCTTCATCTTGAAGCAATTCAAGTTTTACCTTTCTGAATGAGTATTCTACGGCCTCCTTTACATTTTCCCTCACTTTACCCGTAAAAGTTGGGTCGTCTAAAAAGGTAGTTTTTGCATAGCGAGCGGCGCTTGCCATCGTAAAATCGATTGCATACTTGACCCCTGTCCGCATCATCCCAATAGCAATTGCAGTGACAATGGTGATTACAATAACAAGCATTACGCCCCAGGCAATAACCTTTCCAAAGGTATCCTTCAAATTATCTAAAAAGCCTGTCTGTCTTCCATTATTTCCTTCCATACTTTTACCCTCCCTTTCTTTTTGAAACTAAATAAACACTGAAACGGATTGCTTTGTTTATGACACGCTATTATGATTCCGGTTTTTGTTTGGCAAGGATTTTACTGAGGTAATAATTCACCTGACGCGCCTCTGAATTATTAAGCAAGTAAGGATCAAACGATCTCATTAATTCTATAGTCTGCGCCCATTCTGCCGGTGTCCTTTTGAATGTGAATACACGTTCAAGGGTATGGCATTTATGGCACTTTTCCAAAATGATTTTCATGCCTAATTGCACATCCATTTTCGTGTCATCAATCCCCAGGTTTTTAACTAAATAACCTACTGCTTCTAATGTCTCCTGGTCGTTCAGGATTGCCTGATCTTTTGCGCGCATACGCGAAACATAGTCTCGCCAGCCATCCTCTGTCTTGACATAAGAAAAGACCCTTTCAAGAGAATGACAGGTGGAACACCTTTGCTGGACAATCTTTCGACCAATGTTCACATTGACTCTTACAAGCCTTCCCTTGTCCGAAAGGACAATGTACTGGCTCCTGGCAGTGGAAAGCATGAAATATCCAGCGCTCAAAGTAACCGTCATGTAGACAGCAATCATTATGATCATACCGTAAATCGGCAAGCGCAGATAATACTTTTTAAAGAGCCTCACGATGCATATCTTGACTATTAGTATAGGGAAAATGACAATACCGAGATAAGCGTGAATGGCATCCTTTGCAGATAGAGCAACGGAGTTGCTGATAAACTTTTGGAACATAATGACGCAAATAAACAGGTACAGGATGATAAAAATATATCCAGCAATACGATGCGCCCACCGGAAAAACTTGGGATGCTGTGTGGCTTTGATCCGTCCAAGCAGGATGAGGATAAGCGTAACGGCAACAATGCCGATAATAAGTAAGCTCAATGCTAATAGAGAAGTTGTAGTTGGTCTCATAAATTTATGTACAAGGAATTCCAATCTTTTTTGATTCCCCTCTAGAAAGAGGGGATAAAGGGGTGTGTAAGTTTTCCGCAACACACCCCCACCCCCTCTTTCTAGAGGGGAGCTTAAAAGTCGCTGCCGAAGGCAGCCTAGTTTAACATACAGGAATTTTAATGTAGGGGTTGAAGATTTTCAACCCCCACAAGCTTTTGATATCGAAATCTGTTTCTAATATCTTATCTTTGAACCTGCTTACATCTACTTTTTTTTCCAGGAGTTGACCTATTTCGTACGCATTCTTCGTATCACCCAGGAAAATTGCGCCGATGATTCTTCCATCCTGGATAAAAAGCTTTTTATAGATATTCTTATCGGGGTTTTTCACCTTGACCTGCTCAACGGTTTTATCCTCTACCAGCATGTCACCCATGGAAGTGAGGTGAATACCAGCGACTTTCAGGCTTGTGGATGGAACCGTGCCTGCGTATGTTTCATTTCCACCAGCCATATTGATACCTGCAATTACTCCCTGCCTTTGCGCAGCAGGCCAGATACCATATATCCTTCCTTTATGCTCTGCCACATCTCCGGCTGCGTAAATGTTAGGAATGCTCGTTTCCATACAGTCATTTACTATGATGCCTTTGTTGGCCGAAATACCCGCTGCCTGGGCTAATGATATATTGGGTTTAATACCTGCAGAAACCAGGATAAAATTACTTTCGATGACCTTTCCATCCTTTAACTCCAGAATCTTTGTGGTACCGGCATCTTTTATTGACTTTGATTGTGCACCAAGAAAAAATTTTAAGCCCAGTTCCTCCATCTGCTTTTGCAAAATTACAGAGCCTTCCGAATCCAGCTGTCTGGGGAGCAGGCGATCAAAAAATTCAACAACGGTTACAGAAAGTCCCAATTTTCTCAACCCATTTCCTGCCTCAAGACCGAGCAGTCCTCCACCAATCAGGGTAACCACTTTTGCACATGCTGCACGTTTTATAATAGTTAATACGTCCTCTACCGTTCGTAAGGTAAAAACTCCTTCTGCAGTGTTGATGCCGTCTATAGGGGGCAGGATTCCACTACTGCCCGTATCGAGTAACAATTTGTTATAGGTAAAATTTGATTTATCGGTGAGGGTAATCCTTTGGTTTTTTGGATCGATGCTTTTTACCGTACTGTTGAGGTACAATGGTATCTTATTTTTATGATACCATTCGCGTTTATAAACAAAAATCTCTTCAACCGTAACCTCTTTGGCTAATAGTTCAGGCAGGCGCGGTCTGGAATAAAATGGGTAATGATCCTGCGTAAAAATCATTATTTCTGCCTGAGGATCTCTATTTCGAATGGTCTTTGCCGCTTCTGTTCCTGCCACTCCATTTCCAATGATAATGTAATTCATGCTCAAAAGATATTCTCGCAGGATAAAATTTATTTAAGCTCCCTATTTCATTATCTTGTAACAGTTCAGCACCCCCACCTGACCTCCCCCATCGTTCGACTGAGCTCACGACGAAGTCGAGTGGGAGGAAACGTTTTTCCCCCGCCCCTGGTGGGAGGGGTTAGGGGAGGGGGGTGAACTGATACATCATCTTTATCGACCAAAACTAATTCCTATTGATTCAGCTGTTTTTACAAGACCTTCTTCCGTAGGTACTTTTTTTTGACCTTTAGCAACTTCATTCAAAGAGACAGATTCAATCCTTTGCCCTTTTAAACAGACCATTTCACCAAATCGTTTATTGGCGATCAAATCAACTGCCGCAACACCAAAACGGGTTGAGAGAATACGGTCAAAGGCACAGGGGGAACCCCCCCGCTGCAAATGTCCGAGGACGGTGACACGCACCTCCATTTCCGTCCACTTACCGATATCTGCCCCGACCTTGTTTCCAATACCGCCAAGACGTTCCGCGCTCCCTCCCGCATCCGATGCACATAGTATCGATACCTCACCTCCTATTGGTTTTGCACCCTCGGATACGACCACGATACTTGCCTTGCTGCCACTTTTTTTACGGTTAATAATCTTTTGGCATACTTTACTTATATCAAAGGGGATTTCAGGGATGAGGATCACGTCAGCGCCCCCACCGATTCCCGTTTCCAGCGCTATCCAGCCTACATAGCGACCCATTACCTCAACGACCATGACCCTGTGGTGGCTTTCGGCCGTGGTGTGCAGTCGGTCCAGCGCCTCTGTGGCTGTTTCCACAGCAGTGTTAAATCCAAAAGTAACATCCGTTGCCAGGATATCGTTGTCGATAGTCTTCGGAACGCCAACAACTGGGCATCCCATTTTGAATAATTCATATGCAATATTGAGTGAACCGTCTCCCCCGATAACAACCAGTGCATCAAGACCCAGCGACTGAACGTTTTTGATTACATCTATAGAGACATCTCTCACTTCGGGCTTGCCGTTTACAGTGACTTTATATTCAAAGGGATTCGCTCTGTTGGATGTGCCTAGAATCGTACCCCCGATAGGGAGTATTCCACGAGTGTTCGAAAGTGTTAAGTTCCGCGTTTTATTCGGTAAAACAAGGCCGTCAAATCCGTCCTCTATCCCAACCACTTCGCAGCTATGTTTTACCGCAGCAGATTTTACAACTCCACGGATAACGGCATTCAGCCCGGGGCAATCGCCTCCGCCTGTCAATACACCGATTTTTTTCATGACGTAATGACATCCTTTCTTAACGTTTGTAGTGTTAAAAGACAAACCACATCTTTATCTCCATCCGCTTTCTGGAGGAGATAAAGAGCTGGTTAAAGGATCAAAATTACCGTGTGTTTTAAATAAGGGTGTTACTCTCTCTTTTTAGGAGTCAATTTTCTCACGTATTTGGCTAATGCCTGTATCTCTTCTGGTTTTAACTTCTCACTCCATCGGGGCATTTTGTTCTTACCGTTAGTAATAGCATTTAATATCTCCTCATCTTTTTTTGAAGCCTGCCATTTGGCATCAGCAAGATTCGGAGATTTCAATTCATGTCCCCTTTTGGTGCCCTTGCCGTCGTTACCGTGACAGGTAGAACAGTGATACTCAAATAATTTTTTTGGATTAATTTCTTCACCTTCCTGTCCGTAAGCAGGAAAGACGCCGGCATACAAACCTATCATGACAAAAAAGGATATCACGAAAATGAAGGGGGGTTTCACATTACCCATAATCTACTATTCCTCCGTAAAAAAGACATGTATAGTGCTAAAAGTGAATTTATTTCTTCCCGAAACTCCTGACGACAGGAACCAGTGCCTTAACCTCATCAGGGGTTAGTTTTTCTTTAAACGGCATCATTTTTTCTGGAGTTCCATCGTTGATTTGTTTGATGATTTTTTCATCAGTCACCTCTGCCTGCCAGGCCGCATCAGTAAGATCGCGGGCTTCCAGTCCTACCCCAAGGTCTGTTGGTTTACCATCTGTGCCGTGGCAGGTTTTACAATGTGTCATATACAATTTCTTGGCGTCGATATCTGCTGCCTTTGAAACGGGGATGCCAGAAAAGAAGGTAACCAAGCCGGTAACAACTGCAAATGAAGTAGCTACAAATATCCCTTTCTTGTACATATTCTTCCCTCCTTATAAAAATGATAAGTATTTATTGTTATGATATTCAAAAAAATGAAATCTGAAATTTCACTCTTCGTAGGCGAGGACACGAATAACGCCCATCGTGCCACCATCGATACAGGTGGTACTGTCAGAAACAGAAACAACTTTCTTTACTTTGTTTGACTCTAAAAAATCATTCACCTCCTTATCTAATGACATAAGTTCATTATGAACGTGGAATATCTTAAGAGATGAAGTAAAGGTTTTTACTTTTACCATAAATAGCTCCTTTGGATAAACAAAAAAATTATTTAGTGACGTCCACCTCTTTTGATCCTTCCCAAATTCCATGAAGGTTGCAACGGCTGAATGCCCGAAGAGTTCTCTTTCCCTCGTGAGGCAGAACGATGGTCAGCGTTACTTCAGGCTTATTGAGTTCTGCCGTAAAATCTACCCGAGAGATGTAAATGTGGCCACTATAAAGGTCAACAAACTGAATGAAGTGGCCACTCTCCATGACATGAGGGGATTCCCCTACCTTTATGGTCACCGTAAAGGGCTGCCCAACCTTTATAGTTGCTGGTACGGTAATTACAGGGACGTGTTTCTTTGCCGTCTCCGCTGGGCCTGTTGCTGCTGTATTTATCTGACAAAATAAACTTGGTTCTGCCATTTTCATGCTCCTTTTTAAAAATGTTAAAAAAAATAAAACGCTTTTATATTAATTGTGTATTTACCATCTTGATTGCCTTTACCGGACATATCGGGATACAGCGTTCGCACTGGTCGCACTTGTGCTGAATGATTTCTGCCTTTTCATTTTTCATAATGATGGCTTCCGTAGGGCACACGTGCAGACATTCTTCGCAACCAACGCATTCACGTTTATCCACGACAATCATTATTTATGCGCCTTTCCATGACTAAAATCCTTTTATTGTTTGAATTTATCCAAGATTTTAGACACACCGTTCTATTCTCCTAGATTGATTTTTATTATTTATTTTCCAAAAACTCTGCTTTCATTATGTGTAACTATGCCTGCTTATACAGATTAAGTTATAAATGAATTTATTTACAGAACTAAAAATAATGATTCACAATTCGAAATCTAATATGGATACTAAGCAATAAAAATGCCAATGGGTGGAATCTGCAAATTGTTGTTGAACGTGGTGTTTCTCTTGTAGGGATTTGTATGCAAAACTAACTCTTTACAAACCTTTTGCCTGAGAGTTGTTTTACCAATTTTTTTATTTCAAGGATCATCAAGGTGCTTGTGACGACGGAGGTGGGAAGTCCGGCGAGTTGTATAATTTCATCGATATCTTTCGGGCTGCTGGATAGAAGCGAGAATATCTTTTTTTCTTGTGAGTTAAGTGATAGGCTTCTGGGATCGTTTGTTGGAGGTGCATCGCATGTATTCAGGATTTCTGCAACCGGTCCCAACTCCTGAATGATGTCGGTAATATCTTCTACGAGTTTTGCGCCTTCCTTGATCAGCTTGTGCGTGCCGCGGCTGTAAATATTATCAATATTTCCTGGAATGGCGAAGACCTCTTTTCCCTGTTCGAGCGCCCACTGCGCGGTTATTAAAGAACCGCTGTTTAATAAGGATTCAACCACAAGCACGCCGAGCGACAAGCCGCTGATCAGTCTGTTTCTTGGTGGAAAATTGCGGAAATCGGGCGGTGTGTTCATGGGAAGTTCAGAAACAATGGCGCCGTGTTGTGTAATTTGTTCTGCCAGTTCGATATTTTCTCTGGGATAAATAACCCCCAGACCGCAGCCGAGGACCGCAATGGTGCGCCCGTTGGAATTGATAGCGCCGCGATGCGCGGCAGCGTCTATCCCTCGTGCCATGCCGCTTACAATACAGAATCCTTTCTGTGCAAGTAATCGGCTAAACCTCTCTGCCTGTGAGAGACCGTAATAGGTGCACCGTCGCGCTCCAACAATGGCAAGGGCTATAACATCGGTTTCCAGGATGTTGCCCTTGACATAAAGAACAAGTGGCGGGTCGTAAATGGCCCTGAGGTGCTTTGGATATTGATCACTCGTGCAAGGTATGATTTGAACGTTCTTTTCTTTTGCTAAATTGATTTCAGAGGTGATGTCAATATTTCTGGATGTCTCAATGACCGCTGTGGCAAGCTTTGGGCCTATGCCCGGTACTGCCTCCAGTTCTGCCCTGGGAGCGTCGAGGATTGCCTCTGAAGAACCAAATCGTTCTATCAGTGCCTGGTATGTTTTTGACCCAATCCCCCTGGTCATGTTCAGACGCAAGAGGGCCTCAAATTCTGTCAATGCTTACCTCTTATGACGATAATCAGGATTTTCAATGCCCGGAAAGGTGTCACGATACACCTTTTTTTCGATAAAGATTTTGACGATATTTGTATCAAGGTGATTTATTTCAGCCTCGTTTCGTATGATTTCCAGTGTTTCTGGTAATGAAAGTGCCTTTTTGTAAGGTCTGTCGAAAGACATGAGGGCGTCAAAGATGTCTGCAACGGCAATAATACGGCCGAAAGTATTTAACTGCTCTGCCTGCAGGCCATAGGGATACCCTGTTCCGTCGAGTCGTTCATGGTGCATGGCAGCAATGCTGGGGATACCTTTATATTCTTTCGTAAAGTAGACTTCTTCAAGTATCTCCTTTGTATACTGGGAATGGCGATTCATGTCGTTTCTTTCTTCAGAGGTCAGTTTGTCAGGTTTTAAAAGTACATTATCCCGCACTCCAATTTTACCTACATCGTGAAGGGTTGCCGCATAATTGAGCATCTTGATCTCGTTTTTTGTCAGACCGAGGGTCTTTCCTATGTCAACTGATAGTCTGGCGACGCGTTCGGAATGTCCGGCCGTAACAGGGTCGCGGCGGTCGATCGCTGCAGACAGTGCCTTGATGGCGCTCAGAAAGGTCTTTTCTCTTTCTTCGTGCAAACGTGCGTTTTCAATTGCCGTAGCGGCATAAGCGGCGTAAGTTCTGAAAAGCCATTCGTCATATTCCGTAAACAAGCCAGTTTTTTTATTTAGTACTTGAAGCACCCCGATAATTTCACCTTCACGGTTCTTCATGGAAACACAGAGGACAGTCCTGGTGATATAACCTGTTTGTATATCCGTCTCCTTATTGAACAGAGGATTTCTATAAGCGTCTTCAATATTTACCGTCTTCCCGGTTTCGGCAACGTGTCCGGCGATACCCATGCCCATGGGAAGACGGATTTCTTTAATTCCGGATTGCTGGGCAATAAAACTGACCAGTTCATTTCGCTCGCGATCTACAAGATACAGGGTACTCCTGTCGGCATTCATTGTCTTTGTGGCTTCTTCCATGATGAGACCGAGCAATGAACTCAGGTCGGTCTTTTCAATCATGGAAAGAGAGATATCCAGAAGCCTGGATAGGTCTTTACTCTTTTCAGTATCTGTAAGGGTATTTGTCATTATCATTCCCTTAACATCTCTTAAAAAGGTTTACTCAATATGCGATAGAGAATCTCTTCGGTTACCTGATCCGATATGATGACTTCACCAATTTTTGTGGGCAGGATAAAACGGAGTCTACCGGCAATGACCTTTTTATCGGCATACAGTGTTTTTACGATGTCCTCTGGTTTTAGCCCTGTGTGAAGTGGTAATCCCAATCTTTTGATTAATGAGAGTTGCCGTTCAAATATCGTATTATCAGTTAATCTCATATCAATGGCAATCCTGCTTGCGTAAAGCATGCCGATAGCCACTGCTTCTCCGTGCCGGTATTTTTTGTAATTGGTGACAGTCTCGATGGCATGCCCTATGGTGTGCCCATAGTTTAATATGGCGCGCAGGTGTTTTTCTTTTTCGTCCTCTTCCACAACGCTTGCCTTGATCTGGCAGGATGTGGCGATAATTTTAAGAAGGGCATTGTGGTTCAATTGCAATATATCGTAAAGTGATTTTTCTATATATTCGAATAGTTCCGCATCCTTGATGACTCCATATTTAATAACCTCCACAAGTCCAGCCACAAGTTCTGGTGCCGGTAGAGTTGAGAGCGTCTCGGTATCGATAAAAACGGCTTGGGGTTGATAAAAACTCCCAATCATGTTTTTCCCTTTGGGATGATTTACAGCCACCTTGCCACCGATACTGCTGTCTACCTGTGCAAGGAGCGAGGTCGGTATCTGAATGAAGGGGATGCCCCGCATGAAGGTTGCGGCCACAAAGCCGCTGATGTCGCCCACCACGCCGCCACCTAGTGCGACGATAAGGGCGTTCCTGTCCAGCTTGTGATCAAAGCAGGCATCGTAAAGCGTCAAAGCCGTTTCCAGTGTTTTTTGTTCTTCACCGGGTTTTAATGAGACAAGCCTGACATCAAACTTGTTTCTCTTAAGACTTTCCATTACAATACTGCCATATACCTTTTCAATATTTTTGTCTGTAATCAAAAGAGTTTTGCAGGGGGTCTTCTCTTTGGCCAGGGTATCTCCGATTCTTCCGAGAAGCTCGGTGTCTATGTAAATATTGTAACTATTACTTGACAGATTAACCCGTATAGTTTTCATATGGTTTTATATTAGTTCCTGGAGAGATAAAAATCAGACTACAGATAAATATTTACCACAGATTCCACTGATTTCACAGAAAAATTTAATTAATTCATTAAATCTTGAAGCAGAACGAAACTGGTTTTCAGTCATACGAAGAGGCGCTGGCCTTTCTCTACAAGGCGATTGATTATGAAAAGCTGATTAGTTACCAATACAATGCGTCAACATTCAGCCTGGACAGGATGGTAAAAATGCTTGAATACGTGGGGAATCCGCACAAATCTTTTCCCAGTATTCATATCACCGGTACGAAAGGGAAAGGTTCTACGACTATTATGATGTCCACTATCCTGGAACACGCGGGTCTTACAACCGGGCTTTTTACCTCTCCACACCTGATTGATCTGAAAGAGCGCATCCAGATAAACCACCAGAACATATCCGAATATGAGTTTACCAGTAATTTGAATGAATTCCGGCCATACATTCAACATTTGCGCGAAACAGAGCCGTCCGCATCCCCTACGTTTTTTGAAATACTCACTGCTGTCGCCATGCTCTATTTTAAAAAAAAGCGCGTTGAGATGGCTGTCCTGGAGGTGGGATTGGGCGGACGCCTCGACTCCACGAATGTGGTGATACCACACGTATCGATTATTACCAACGTAGGGTTTGACCACACGGCAATTCTTGGGAATACCCTTTCCAGCATTGCCTATGAAAAGGCCGGGATTATTAAACAGGGTGTGCCTGTTGTCTCTGCTGTTGAATCTACCGAAGCCCTTTCGGTAATAGAAAAAACATGCAAGGAAAAGGACGCCAGATTGTATTTGCTTGGAAGGGATATTTGGGTTGAGGAGGTGCAAAGCATTCATGAAAATAAGTCAGCGTTGCATGGACACAATCATCGTACGATTTTAGACTTCGTCGTGAGTGCTCAGTCGAACGATTTTGGATTGCAGAATGCAGATTTATCAATCAATCCTCAACTCCCAAATCCGAAATCCAAAATCCAAAATCCAAAATCTGAAAGGGGTTTGATGTGTACGATAAAAACCTGGCGGCATACTTACCCAGATATCTTTCTGCCCCTTATTGGCGCTCATCAGGCGAAAAACTGTGCCCTGGTGCTTGGTGCATTAGAAATAATGCGGGAGCAAGGCAATATTTCGATTGATGATGAAACCATACGAAATGCCCTTGTCCAAGTCCATTGTCCTGCGCGTGTCGAGGTTATTGGGAAGAATCCATTGATTATCCTGGATTATGCCCATACGGTAGATTCCATGCGATTCCTCAGAATGTCCTTACTGGAAAATTTCAAATTTCATAAGCTAATCCTGATCCTGGGTTTTGCGCAGGATAAGGATTTGGATAATATTTTGAAGGAGATCGTTACTGTAGGAGACTTAATTATTGTAACCAGGAGCAAGAACCCCCGTGCCGCCCCACCTGAGGATTTATCTCAGAGGATAGAAAGTCTCTGTGGTAAACAAGCGGAGATAACGGATAATACCCAGGATGCCGTAATTGCTGCAAAGCGGATGGCTTCGAAAGAAGATTTGATTTGCATCACCGGTTCGGCCTATGTGGCAGGTGAGGCCATGCAAGCGTTAAGCATGAGTATTGCCAAGCAGAATAGTTCGGCCACGAATTGACACGAATAAGAACGAACAAAAATAGGTTGAAATTGCGAGTCAGGAATGTAATATAAAACAAATGAGCCTATTCCAGAAATTACGAAAGAGTAGCCTTTGAGGTAAGAAAAGAAAGCCGAAAATTAAATAAGACTGAGAATTTAGAATAAGGCGTTAAAAAATATTCAGGAAGCAATAGTGTTATATTTAGGACCGGATGAAGATTTAAAGGATTTAAAGGATTTAAGGGAAGCAAAAGAAGAATCAAAGAATGAAGAAGGAGTCCCGATGGATAAGGTGTTGAAGATTTGAAATTAAGATGAATGCCTATTCCTAAACATCTAACATTCAGACTAACCTGCTGAAAAAGCGCCAGCTTTTTCAGTCAGAGTTAAGCCTATTGTTAGGTTGCTTTTCAAGGGAATGCGCCCTGATTTCGGCACCTATATCAAGCCAATGATTTAGCAAATACCTCATTCCTCTATTCCTAGCATTTTTCATGTCGCTGTATTTTCTCAAGAACGCATCTATTGAATCAACTTTTGAGGCTTTTTGTTCGATGCACTTTTCTATTTCAAGTTCCTCTTTCATATACCGATCAGAAAGAGTCTGGTTCACAACCCTTGCTGATGTGTGGTAAGTACAAAAAACTGTAATATCAGTTTCTTTTCCACGCCATTTGCTAACTTTTTCTTTATATGCTCCTTTGCTGAATTCTGACCTCAATTCTTTCCAGCTACGTTTAATCAGACCAATATCATATAGTGAACTAACAGCTAATTCTCCACTTGCTATGATAACCTTCGGCATCAGCGCCATTATTTGTGCAGCTAACACTTCTGTACATGATTCTCGTGCATTTATTTTACATTTATCTCTTAGTCCAGATGATTTAGAATCTCCATGCATTATTGCATTTGTCCAATAATGAGACTTCATGTAACCCCCTGTTTCAGCGGAATTCATATCTAAAGAGACTGTTGCTTTCCATAGGTCAATGCCTTGCTTGGCTGTATTATCAGTTCGGGATTCTGCATTGTGTACGGCACAAAGTCCGCCAGTTTTCTGTGGCGTAGTATCGCCAGGGTCTTGGACAATAAGCATTGAATTAACACGACAATTACTTTCTTCCCAATTAACACCATGCTCCGTACAGCTCTTACCAAATGCAATTGTTTCAGCATTTTTAGACGTTTTAGGCGACCAGGGACACGTCTTGCAGGAAGGCAATTCTCCAAGCTGTGCTTTATTTAAAACGGAAACTATGTCCATATTGCTACATTAAGCAACCTAACATTTACTTTTATCTTTATTCTATAATATCCGAAAAAAGGGTGTCCAAAAAATATGTGCCAAGTCCTTCAGCCTGTTTCTCGTAAAACCAATAACCATCTATTAAATCTTGACTCGCTGAAGAAAGTATTTTGATTTTCATGAAATCTTATTTCTTATGTTTTTTTTAGCACTGCTCCAATCAACAAATTCTTCTTCTCCTTTTTTAATTCTTTCCTCTCTTTCAATCAAAACGTCTTCATGCCAGGAGGGAGACGATATACTATCCGCTTTTCTACACAAATCATCCCAAATAGTTTCCATAGTTCGGATCTTTTCTTCAATAGACATTTTTTCCAAAGGTAAAGTAAATTCCATTTTATTCTCCTCGGTATTGTTCTGAGTTTTTTACAAGATAACATAATGATCAGCCGCGCCGCTCTTTGGCATCGGCTGGATTAACAGGTTAAATTTTTTATTTTTCGTTGTATTCCAAATTACCTTTGGCTAAATTATGTCGTACGCATAAAACTTGAAGATTTTCTAAAATTGTTTCGCCTCCTT
>Ga0082335_1001563_pt1 | contig 47414 bp, 33 predicted proteins | sample Subgrocontami58m_FD_72375 | JGI IMG/M metagenome (GOLD analysis project Ga0082335, IMG submission 72375) | Subsurface groundwater microbial communities from S. Glens Falls, New York, USA - GMW37 contaminated, 5.8 m (SPADES assembly) (version 2) ... | reverse complement strand
CACCCTTTCGAATGAGGTGGCCACGATGCTGGCCGATGCTGCGGTCCGCTCTGGCATCCTGAGGGTGGCGCAGGACAGCGCCGCTACCAAACTCGAACTCCGATTGCGGCAGATGTCGGATGCCCTCGGCGCGAAGCTGACGAGTGCCTCGGTGCAGTTCGCCAAGCGCTGAGCGTGAGGGCCACAGGCTGCGGCGGCCGGAGGGGTGATCAGTCTCGTGCTTGGACCACTCGTCGCTGGCGGTCACCAGCGTGTACCTGCGGCGGTTGGAGGGTGAGGCGGACCGGACGTGGGGGAAGGTGGCCGAGGCGATTGGAGTGTGAACCGGTCTGAACACCATGATGTCTGCCCCGTCTCAATCGTCGCCCGGAACAGTCCACCGGCACAATGAGCACAGCGGCGTCTGCAACGGGTCCAATGGTTCAAGGTGCACGTGTTGGCCTGACGGAAAGCGAACACTTCCTAGTCGTGGAACCGAGATACCTTTGAACCCCATCCTTTAGACCCAGGGTAACTCCATGCCAGAGTCGGTATGGTGGACTAGGCTCGTGATAGAAGACGGGTGTGCCTGGTGGCAGGTCCCTCAACTCCTCGTCTGTCATAGCTCCTCCGTGCGGTAATTCCACGACTGGCTCGGATGCTTTGCCTTACTGCCTCATGATGTTAGACGTGCTTACTCACTCGCGTCAATCGCTCGTCATCCTCGCCGCCGCCGGTTCCTGGACGACTCGTCGCTCGGGGTCACCAGCCTCTACCTGCGGCGGGCTGGAGGGGCAGACGGACCGGACGTGGGGGAAGGTGGCGGAGGCGATTGGGGTGTGAACTTATGGCCCCCAAGCGCGGAGTCGTAAGGCCACCTCGCGGGCAGGAAGTCGACTGCCGGCCCTGACCATCGCAGTGAGTGCAGCCGCGGCAGTGGTGGTGGCAAGGGACCCGTCGCGCACGAAGCTGTCCAGCAACCACAGGACACCATGCACTTCGACGGAATTCTCGGTGGCGGCCTCCCTTAGGGCGGCGTCGCCCGTGAGGAGTAGCCATCCCTCCGACCGGGCAAGGACCAGTCCGGCTGCATCAGCTACGGAGATGCGGTGGTACCGGCGGAGCAGCATCTCGATTTCCACGAGCTGCTCACCTCTGAATCCCCTCACCGGAATCGCCTGCTGGCGGACGGCCTCGGCCAGAGGACTGAGCATTTCGGCGAGCACGAGGTCGGGGATGATCCAGTTCGGCTCCGCAAGGGCGCGCGCCATGAGATCGCCGGCCTCAAGGTCGACCCAGATGGTAGTGTCAGCGACCCATTTCAGCGGAACCTTCCTGATGGGCACGCTCTGCGACTGCCCGGAACGTCTCACGAGTGGTCCCTAGCAATTCGGCGGCACGGGTGTCAGAGATGATATCTTCGGCGAGCGCGTGGAGGACGAGGCGTTGCAGGCGCTCGGTGCTCTCCTGCGGGTAAGCGTTCCAGGGCTCAGTCCGATGCCAGTTCCTCATCCTGAAGTGCTGGAACAGACGGGCCGCCGATGCTTCCGGGAGGACCCCGAGGTCCTTCGCCCGGTAGATCCACGCCTGCATGCTGATACCGTACTTGTCCTTGAGCAGATGCAGTTCAAAGGGATCCAGCGTGGTGCGCCGAGGACCCAGTTCGGTCAACGCCATGGCACGTGGTACCAAGAAGGCCGCAGCAAAGCGATGGCACGCCCGCTCAGCGTCGAACCCAGGCTGGGGGTCGAGCACCAGGTGCCCGACTTCATGAGCGATCGTGAAGCGCTGCCGGTCACCCGGAATGGACTCGTTAACGGCAATCGCCACGGGCGAGGACAGGTCGCCCGACCGAAGGGCGCATGCGTCAAACCCGCGGGGGGCTTCGAGGAACTCGACCTTGATGCCGTGTTCCTCGAGCGTCTCGGTAAGGCGTTCGATGGGGTCAAGGCCGAGGTCCCATCCCTCTCGCAAGCGCTCCGCCCCGGCCTCTATCTCGTCAAACCCGGCCACCGGCAAGGGGAACCCATCCGGTAGATCGGGCCCGTCCGCAGGCAGGCCCAAGATGTCCTCAGCCTCCAAATAGCGTTCGAGCCAGTCCCGCACCCTCGCCAGCAGACTGTCCTGCTCCCGCTTGGGAAAGGCGGAGAGCTTCCGGAAGTCGGCCCGCAGCTCTCCCAATTGCCTGGGGCGCAGAAAGAACTCGGTCGTGACTCCGGTGGCGCGACTGAGGCGTAAGAGGACTCCGGATGAAGGAGTGTCGAGGCCTCGTTCGTACTTCGAGATCGCCTGGGCGCTGACTTGGGCACCCTCGGCAAGGTCTCGTAGACTGAGACCCGCGCGCTGCCGTGCGAGTTTGATGCGCTCACCGATCGCCATGCCGTCAGTTTACAAGATGGCCACAGAAATTGCTACTTGTAAACCAACGAGCCCTGCGCGGATGATAGGCCAGCAAACTCTCAGATCGAGGAGGACCCGTTGTATACCTGTGGCAATTGTCGGCAACCCGTGCCGTGGTCCGCGGTTGAATTGGCAGTTGGCGCCGTTTGCCCGGCCTGCGGCGCTTCGTTGAGGATTGGTGAAGCTTTGGAGGAAAGCCCCTCGCCCTTTGTACGGGCTGTGGGGCAGGTGCTCGTCGTCGGCGCGTTGGTGGGGGCGGCGCTCGTCGGGACGGCCGCACTGGCAAGCGCCTTGGCACCGAGGCCGAGGGCTTATCGGAGGCGTCAGGGTTGACCAATCAGGGCGACCCCTACTGGTGGTGTCCCGTGGCACAGCCCACCGTAGATGCTGTGCCACCCTGGCACTTGTGGCTCCGTTAGACCCGCGTGTATACTGCGCGAGCTTTGGAATTCCTGACATAAGCAAAGGCGCCGCCTCCTGTGGGGGAGACGGCGCCAGCGGAGGGGTAGCCTCCGGGGTTTTGCAGGCCCGCGTAAGGCTACCATCCGCTCCGCGCGAAGGTCAACGGTGACTTTCGGCGACCCGTCAGGGTTGCTTGCCCGCTCTTCGGGCGTTCGGATCGGAGGTAGTACTGTGCCCACCCATCATCCCTTCAGCCTCAGTTCCTTTGCACACCGTGCGCAGGGACCCGACCTGGGGGTATTCCTCAGTGCCCTGAGCCCTGCCCTTGCCGACGTGGACGGTGGCGACCCGGTCGCGGTAGTCCGGGCCGTCACCGCTCTGCCGGACGACGTTCGGGGGATCGTCGAGCAGCAGTGCGAGTTCGTCCACGAGGTCGCCTCCAATGACGGCCTGCGCATCGCCCACGAAGAAGCGGTCGCGGAAGGCATCGACCTGAGCGAACCCTTCACCGAGCACCTCAACCCCTACCACAAGGCCATCTGGCTGTGGCAGGACCAGCGCGCGATCTTCAACCGCGCACTGCTGTTCCTGGATGTGGACCAACGCAGCGGCTCCTCCTGGTATCCCGGTAGTGCGCCCCAAGGCGAGGAGCCCGAGGTTGACAACCTCCTGTTGGCGTCACTCGGGCGAGCGTTTGAGAGCCACCTGGTGGTCAACGAAGGGCGCGGGCAGCACTGCGTGGTGGAGCATTACCAGCGCGGTGGCCTGCACATCTTCATCGCCTACGCGGAGGACTTTCCGGAGACGGGCCGTGAGGTCGTGGCGGGGAAGTGGGAGCTGCGACTGCGCAGCCCGGCCTTCGAGATGGTCATCGTCGTCAACCCTGCAGCTGCCGTCATGGATATCCGCTGTCACCAGGGCAAGCGGAAAGCCGCCGCGCTGCGTGAGGTCTTCGGTTTCGCGGTCTATGGACGGCGACTCCCCGCCGATGACCCCGAGCTGCCCACCTGGGCCATCGAACAGATGGTGCGGCCCGACTGGACGTTTGCCCTCGCGCCCGGCGGTCTACTCCAGCGAGCGGAAGTGATCGCTGTGAAGGTGAAGGAGAGCGTTGCGGGAGGGGCGCCCCTGGAGTATGGCCGGCGCCGTGGCGAGACCGTCTACCAAACTTTGGCGCGGCACCTGGCGACCACGCCCGACGAGGCCCGCCCTGGAGGCCGGTTCCCACTCTGGCTCATGGAGGTCGTCTCGGTGCGCGTTAAGGTGGACCTGCGGCCGGTACCGGGGGAGAAGCAGCGGCCCGCCCGTCGTCGGTGGATCTCCGCCCACACCGCGCTGCTGGGGCATGAGGGCCCCGAGGCGGCGTTCCGGCAGCTGTTGGTTGACAACAAGCTCGAGGTCAGCCACGAGCGTCACCTCGTGTAGCGCCAGTGAACGCGCTCGGCCTCTCGGACCTACTCGAACGTGCGGCGTACAGCGATGCTCCGCTGGTGACCAGGAGGGACTTGCGGGGCCTGCCTGAAGGGGCGCTGGCCCAGTTGTTGCGCTGGAACGTCCTCCGTCCTGCATCGCCTGCCGAGACGTGGTGGTGTGATGCCTGCGACCAGCCGCACAGCGAGGAGGTCGAGTACCTCTCGGCCGCGCGGGCGTTCATCCGGTGTCCGGAGCAGGGGCGCGTCGCCGTGGACGTTGAGGGCCTGCGGCAGTGGCGAGTGGACGTTGCCGGCGTCGCCCACTTCGTTTCCGTGAGTCTGGGGCTCCGCACCCAGGAACAAGAACTGGTGCCCGGCCGCCTGTGGCTGCTCGGGGCGGCTATGGTCGGGGGCGTGACCACCGAGGTGTTCGTTGCCAGGTGGTGGGAGGAGCCCGCTGACCACCAGTTCCTGGGAGCGGCCAGCCTGCCGACCGTGCTGGTGGGAACGCGGACGGCTGGAGCGAGCACCGCGGCGCGGATCGTCTCGCTTGGGCTGTTGGTGAACCTGAGCGGTGATGGGCTCGCATTCGACCGCGCCTACTTTGAGGCTGCGCAGCCTGCCGTGGCGAGAGCACTGCCGACCCGGAAGCGTGATCCGGGCCGACCCAGCAAGTATTCGGAACCCCAGAAGCGCAAGTTCATTCGGGAAGCTGAGGCGTTGCGCGTTGGGGGAAAGACGTGGCGTGAGGTCAGGACGCTCCTGGGCGTCACGGATGATGAGGTTCGCCGCTGGAAACAGGAATTCGGCATGACCTGACCAACGATGTTTTGAATTATGCAGTTTTGCGGTTTTTGCGGTGGGGTTTTTGCGGCACCCCACGGCCCTACCCTCGGTTCAGACGCACCTGAATCGGGGGTTTTCCATGCCGGGACTGCTCATCGTCCTCGACCGTCAGACCTATAAGACGCTCCGCAACCTCGCCGAATCGGACGAGCGGGCGGTGGATCAACAGGCGCGGTACCTGCTGCGCCGGGCCATCGCCGCCGCGGTCCCAGCACTGGCCAATGACCCACCAGCCAGCGCTGCGCGCCAGCAAGCAGCAGTGGCCGCAGAGCGCTGACGCCCATGGAGAGATATCCCTCCCCCGTCCACCGAGTTATCGTCGGCCGTTTGGTTGCGGACTGCCCATGCCGAGCGTGTGGCCACTGGCCTCTCATGACCACCCGGCGTGCTGATGAGCCGTGCATCATCTGCCCACGCTGCGGTTGGGAGGAGGCCGGCAATGGCTGACCGCCACCTTGACGACCACTACGACGAACTCGCGCAATCCGGCGACCCCGTGGATGCCGAAGTGGCTCGACGGCAGAAGGCGAAGGCTACTCGCGCCGGAAAGGGCGCTGCCCCCCCAGCTGGCCCCACGCTGCTCAGCCTAATTGAGCAGCGGGTGGGCAAGCTCAAGCAAAAGGGCGACAGCTGGGTCGGCGCCTGTCCCCTGCACAGTAGCAAGTCGGGCGAGTCGCTGGTGGTCTGGCCGCTAGAAGGCCGCTGGTGGTGCTCGTCCTGCAAGCGGGGTGGCGGCGCGGCCGCCTGGCAACGCTTGATGGACGGGCCCTCCATCGACCTGCCGACCGAGACCACCACGGAGGCATGGCCGGAACCGCTGGCCCCGGAGGCCTTCCACGGTCTGGCCGGCGCGCTCGCCAACGCCATCATCCCGGTGAGCGAAGCCGACCCCGTCGCCATCCTCATCCACCTGCTGGTGGCGTTCGGAAGCGCCGTCGGCAGCCACCCCCACGTGCTCGTCCAGCATGACCGCCACCCGGCCCGGCTGTTCGGCGTGCTGGTCGGCGCCAGCGCCAAGGGTAGGAAGGGTTCCTCATGGAGTGCGCCACGGGCTGTGTTGACGCAGGCGTCACCCGCGTGGGCGGGCCACATCCGCAATGGAGGCCTATCGAGCGGTGAGGGCCTCATTTGGCAGGTGCGCGACCCGGTGTTCGAGCGCGTTCCCGTCAAAGAGGGCGGCAACATCGTCGGCTACGAAGAGGTCGAGAAGGACCACGGCGTCGACGACAAGCGATTGCTGGTGGTTGAAGAGGAGTTCGCCCAGGCGCTGGCGGTGATGCGCCGGGAGGGCAACACCCTCAGCACCATCATCCGTTCGGCCTGGGACCACGGCGACCTCTACCCCCTGACCAAGAACAACCAGACCAAGGCCACCGGCGCCCACATCAGCATCATTGGCCACATCACCCGCGATGAGTTACGGGCGCGCATGGACGAGACCCATCTGCTGAACGGCTTTGGAAACCGCTTCCTCTGGGTGGCCGTACGGCGCGGCAACATCCTGCCGGACGGCGGCGGGCTTGATGACGCCAACGTCAACTACTTCGCCACGCAGTTCGCCGACGCCATCACCAGGGCGCAGTCCATCGGGCAGGTGCGGCGCGATGCCCAGGCGACCGAGCTCTGGCACACCGTGTACCCCGAGTTGTCGGCGGACAGGCCCGGCCTGTTGGGCGCCGCCCTCGCCCGCGCTGAGGCACAGGTGCTCAGATTGTCGCTGGTGTACGCCCTGCTCGACGGCTCCGAGGTGATCACGGAAGCGCACATCCTGGCGGCGCTGGCGGTGTGGGATTACTGCGAGGCCAGCGCCAGGTGGATATTCGGCGGCGCCACCGGGGACGCCACCGCCGACCGCATCCTCGCCGCCCTCAAGGCCGCGGGGAGTGAGGGCCTGGACGGTGCCGGCATCTCCGACATCTTCGGCCGCAACGTCACCGCGAACCGTCTGCACATGGCGATGCAGACGCTGCTCAACCGGGGCCTGGTCAAAGTGCAGCAGGTGGCAACGGGCGGCAGGCCCCGCACCCTCTACCTGTTGCCGTGATGGTCCCCGCTGGGCGCCACCGGCCTTATTTCGTTTTCTTCGTTTATTTCGTACTCCAAGGAACCTCGTGATGGGCTACTACCTGGAGTTGGCAAAAGCACACGCTCAGGCATGGAGTGAGGCTCCCCAAGAAGGGGTTGCAGTCGAGAGTGCCCCTGCCGTCGCGTACGAAGAAAACGTAATAACGAAAAAAGCCCCCGCTGAACCGGAACGGTCGGACGACGGTTACGAAATAAGTACGAAAAAAGGTCCCGAGGTCTTCCACCTCACCAGCAGCGAGCAGCTCACCGCCACACTCGCGGCACTGGCGACCTGCCCGGTCATCGGCCTCGATACCGAGACCTTCGGCCCAGGGCCCGACGATGGGCTCGACCCCCATGCCGGTGCTATCCGGCTGCTGACCCTGGCGGCCGAGGACCCGACCACCGCCGCCGGTGAGTCCGCTGCAGTCGTGGCCTACGTCATCGACTGCCAGACCGTACCGGGTTGGGAGCTGGCCGTCATGCCCCTGCTGGCCGACGCCACCATCACCAAGATCGGCCACAACCTGAAGTTTGACCTGGCGTTCCTGATGGCGGCCGGGGTCGATCACGTCGCCGGGATGTTCGACACCATGCTGGCGGCCCAGCTGCTGGACGGCGGCGTCCACCTGCGGGAAGCAGGCTACTTCACCCTGTCTGCGCTTGCGAAACGCCTCCTCGGGCAGCCACTGGACAAGCACCTCCAGACCTCGGACTGGGGCGCCGAGCACCTCTCGGAAGCCCAACTCCGCTACGCCGGCACCGACGCCACTGTGCTGCTGCCGCTGTACACCCACCTGCAGGCCGCACTGGCTGCGGCCAAGCTCACCGCCGTTGCCGACCTGGAGATGCGGGCCGTGGCGGCCATCGCCTGGATGGAGTACCAGGGCGCCCCCTTCGATGTCGATGCCTGGGTCGCGCTGTCAGACGCGGCGCTGCGGCGCAAGCTGGAGTTGCAGGGCGAGATCGAAGGGCGGCTGTTCCGGGAGCTTGGGAACAACGACCTGTTCGGCTACCGCATCAACCTGGACTCACCGCCGCAGGTGCTGAAGGCGCTGCACGCCCTGGGTGTGCAGGTGGCCGACACCAACGAAGACACGCTGGTGCAGCACCAGGGGCATCCCGTGGTGGCGAAGCTGCTGGAGTTTCGCGAGGCCAGCAAGATGGCGTCGGTGTACGGCGTGCAGTTCGTGACGCAGCACGTCCATCCGGGCACCGGCCGCATCCACGCCGACTTCCACCAGATCGGCGCCGCCACCGGCCGCATGTCGTGCAGCAGGCCCAACCTCCAGAACATCCCCCACACCAGGGAGTACCGCGCCTGCTTCCGGCCAGGCGAGGGCCGAGTGCTGGTCAAGGCCGACCTGTCACTGGTCGAGCTGTGTGTGGCGGCGGAACTGTCTGGCGACCGGCAGATGATCGCCGCCATCACCCAGGGCAAGGACCTGCACCGGCTGACCGCGGCGGCGCTATTCGGGGTGGACCCAGAGGCGGTGACGCCGGCCCAGCGGGCATTCGGCAAGACGGTGAACTTCGGCACGCTGTACGGCCAGGGCCGCGGTGGGCTGATACGGCAGGCGGCGCAGCAGGGGTTGGTGCTCAGCCCTGCCGAGGCCACCACCTTCCAGCGGCGGTTCGCGGCGGCGTGGCCGCAGCTGGCCGCCTGGCAACGTCGTCAGATGCAAGGGCAAAGCACCGAGGTACGCACCGCCTCGGGCCGGGTGCGCTTCCTGGAGCCGGATGCACCGGGCACCGTGCGCGCCAACACCCCGGTGCAGGGGACGGCCGGCGACGGGTTCAAGCAGGCGCTGGGCCTGCTGTGGGAGACCGCGTGGCGGCACGCTTCCGCGGTGTTGGTGGCCGTGGTGCACGACGAGGTGGTGGTGGAGTGCGACGCCGCCGAGGCGGGGGCCGTGGCGGACTGGGTGGGCGAGTGCCTGCGGGAGGGCATGGGCACGTACCTGAAGAGCATGCCGGTGTCGGTGACCATCACCACCGCACCGACTTGGGGTGGCTAACGGTGGGACGCCGCCCGAGGGCAGAGACCGTTGAGCGTCGGCGCGTCACTGTCGTGACCATCGACGCGGGCAACGAGGCCTCGCGGGTGGCCCGGCTGCTCACCCTTCTGGCCACCGGCCTCGAACGCCTGATGGCATCGCACTCAGCTTTGGCAGACCCCGACCACACCGTTGACTTGTCGGCGGAGCTATCGGTACATGACACCGACCATCCAAGGGCCATCGAGGGATACCGGTGAGCACTGCCACTGCACGCAAGTTGAAGGCGCCAACCAGCGAGACCGTACGCCGGGTCGCCCTGGTGCTGCGGGTCTCCACTGACCGCCAGGCCATGAACCCCGAGGGTTCGCTCAAGAACCAGGTCCAGCGCTTGCGCCAGCATGTGGCCTACAAGCGCGACGCCTGCGGTGAAGACTGGCAGGAGGTCGCCCTCTACGAGCTGAAGGCCATCTCCGGCAAGCACTCGATGCGCCGCCCTGAGCTGGAGCCGCTGTTCGCCGACATTAGGGCCGGGCGGGTGAACGCCGTGCTGTGCACCGCGCTCGACCGCATCTGCCGCAACGTGCGTGACTTCCTGTGGTTCATGGAACTGCTGAACGAGTACGGCGTGGAGTTCATCTGCCTCAAGCAGAACTACGACACCACCACGCCGCAGGGGAAGCTGTTCATCACCATCATGATGGCGCTGGCCGAGTTCGAACGCGAGCAGACCGGTGAGCGCACCCGTGACGCCAGCATTGCTCGCACCGCCCGCGGGCTCTGGAACGGCGGCAGGCTCTTGGGCTACGACGCCGACCCCACCAACAAAGGCAGCCTCATCCCCAACGCCGACGAGGCCGCTATCGTGAACTTCGCCTTCGCCACCTACATCGCCAAAGGGTCGCTGAAGGAGACCACCGACGCCCTGAACCAACGGGGTTACCGCACCAAGGTGTACAGCTCCCGGCGCGGGAAAGAGCACGCGGGCGTCGCCTTCAACCTGACCAGCGTGCAGTACCTGCTGAAGAATCTGGCGTACGTCGCCAAGAAGGAAGTGACCGATGAAGACGGCGGCCATCGGGTGGTCGACGCCGTGTGGCCTGCCATCATTGAGCAGGGCCAGTTCGACGAGGTGCAACGGTTGATGGCCGTCAACGGCCGCTCACGCCATAACGGAGCGCAGACCATCCGCCACGTGCACGCCCTCACCGGCCTGTTGGGCTGCGGGCGGTGCGGTGGTCACCTGGAAGGCAGGAGCGGCACCGGCAGCAAGGGGAAGGTGTACTTCTACTACTGCTGCAAGAACCCGGAGTGCAGGCTGCGGGTGGCAGCCGAGGAGGTGGAGGGCGCGGTCATCGAACAACTTGGCGTGATGGCCCAAGAGGAGGGGTTACTGGAGCAGTTGGTGGCCGAGACCAACGCCCGGCTCCTCCAGCAGGCACCGGCCTTGCTCAAGCAGCAGAAGGCGCTGAAGCGGCAGATGGACCAGGTGAACGCTGATGCCGGCAGGCTGCTGACGCAGTGGGCCTCGCTGGACGGTTCGGACGCCCAGGCCTTCCTGCGGGAACAGCTCGACGGGTTGGCACAGCGCAGGCTCGAACTGGAGGCGAGCATCGTGGCGGTGGCCGAGGCGCTGCGGCAGGTCGAGGACCGGGGCGTGACGGTGGCGGTGGTGCGGGAGGCGCTGGCGCAGGTGCACCAGGTCTATGCCCACCTCAAGCCGTTTGAGCAGCGGGAACTCTTACGGTTGGTGGTGCACCGGGTGGAGGTACGGGACACCGAGTTGGTGCTGGAGGTCAAAGGCAACGCCTGCTCCGGGGGTGGGCAGGCGGGGTCAACACCACTGTTTTGTTCACAACGCTTTGAGACACCAGAGTGGCTCCCCGAGCAGGATTCGAACCTACAACAAGCCGGTTAACAGCCGGCTGCTCTACCATTGAGCTATCGGGGAATGACCACCGTCAGTATAGCAAAGCCGCAGGCCGTGCCGTAACCCCTTCGGCAGCGGTGGGCCGCACACAGCGGGTGGACCGCTTTTTTGTAGGCGCCTTCCGCGAACTGGCGTGAGTTGTTGCCTGAGTTCCGCCGAAGCCTGTCCTGAACATTGTCGAAGGGGCATCAGCGCTGAACCTGTCGAAGCGACCGCACTGATACTCACCAATACAACTTTGCGGCACTCCCCCTCACAGCGTAACTGTTCAGGGTTGAGGGGAAGTGAGCAGGGAGCGGCAGTCGAGCAGGGGGTGAGGCTCCGAACCCGCCAGGTGCCAAACAGGGTAGCCAGGGTCATGGCGGTGGTGGCGCCCCGAGGGGAACGGGCGCCGCCGTTGATCGTGCGCTGCGTCACAAGGCGCCGCAGGCTGCGCTCCGCAGCATTGTTGTCGGGCGACACCGCCGGGTCCCGTACGCAGGTGAAGCGCTCCGCTTCATACCGGACGATCCGCTTGCACAGGCGTCGGGCTGCCGCTGCCGCTTGACCAGCCAGGGGGGTACAGAGGTCGCGCAGGGCCGCCGTCAACCGGCGGTACCCGCTGCGGCGCTCCCATGGGTCGGCGGTGGTGAACAGCTTCCGCACTGCGGTGGCCCAGCCCGCCAAGTTGCCATCCTCAGGGTAGCGCCGCTGCGGTCGTGGATGTCCCGCAGCAGGTGGGCCAGCAGCGTTGGTGCGGGCCAGGGTTTGGTCGTAGGCGGCGTAGAAGCCGGAAACCAGCACCCCTGCGAAGCGGTCGCCTGCACCCAGCCCCCCCCCCCAGCACTGGTGGGCTTGGCGCCTCGGCGATCACCCGCCGCTGCTCCTCCACCAGGGCGAGCAACTCCTCCTTGCTGAGGAACGACAGGTCTCTTGCCCTACCTCCTACAACGCCATCCGCTGCCCGCGCGCAGCTCGCCCCCGCAACGGTGAACACGTACCATTCAAACCGTTCTGTCTGTACATGGCGGACGTGTGCTATGGTTGATCAGGACAAAGGTTGGCAGGGATGCACCTAGTGCATGCCCAAACCGAGCGTCGCTGCCGAGCCCTGGCCGCAATGACGGATTCCGTTGAGCGGTCGGTGCTGAGCCTAAACGAAATGGGATAGCGCACAAGCGCAACTGGATTCTCTTTACGTACAAACCTGGCTAGGGTCACCCAAGCACCTTCGCAACCGAGCACGTAATCGTGCCTCGGTTTTTTTGTTCTGCACTTCCTATAATCCCCTTCGTCAAGAGCGGTTGAGAAAGGCCTTATATATGAACATGAGGAAATCGTTACGCCTGCCGCTAGCGCTAGTAGTGCTCTTAACCATGTTGCTGGGCAGCATCAACCCGCTCGCGGTGCCGGTGGCCCAGGCCGCCGGCACTTGGACCCTCACCGGCAACATGAGTGGCGTCCGCGCTGGCCATACCATGACGCTCCTCCCCAACGGGAAGGTCCTTGTCGCGGGTGGAAACGTCAATGGCTCCCCCCAATATGCAACCGCGGAGTTGTACGACCCGGCCGCCGGCACATTCTCGCCCACCGGCAGTATGGCCTCGGGCCGCGCCGGCCACACAGCGACGCTGCTCCCCAATGGGAAGGTCCTTGTGGCGGGCGGGTACGACGTTAGCAACGCCAGCCTGGCCAGTGCGGAGTTGTACGACCCGGCCGTGGGCACCTTCTCACTCACCGGCAGTCTGAACGCCGCCCGCGGACTGTATACGGCGACGCTCCTGCCGAGCGGTAAGGTCCTTGTGGCGGGCGGGACCGCTGCCTGGCTGACTGCCACCCAGATGGCCAGTGCGGAGCTGTACGACCCGGCCGCGGGCACCTTCTCGCTCACCGGCAGTCTGAACGTCGCCCGCCGAGAGCACACCGCGACCCGCATCACGAACGGGAAAGTCCTCGTGGCGGGCGGGTCCACGGGCCAGCCTTCCGGCGCTGGCACCCCGCTGGCCAGTGCGGAGCTGTACGACCCGGCTGTGGGCACGTTCTCGCCCACCGGCAGCCTGAGCGTCGCACGCTGGGGCCATACGTCGACCCTCATCGCCAACGGGAAGACTCTCATCGCGGCGGGGGGTGACAGCGTAAATTTCCTCACCAGTGCGGAGTTGTACGACCCAAACGCTGGCACGTTCTCGTCCACCGGGAGCTTGACCTTTGGCCGCAACTTCCACACGGCCACGCTGCTCCTCACCGGAAAGACCCTCATGGCGAGTGGGGGCGGCCCTGGGCAGGCTGGCCCGGCGGAGCTGTATGACCCGAACTCGGGCACGTTCTCGTCCACCGGCAGCCTGACGTATGGCCGTTACCGCCACGCCGCCACGCTCCTGCCAAACGGATGTGTGATGGTCACGGGAGGGATGGCTATTAGTGGTAGTGGCCTGCAGGGCAACTCAGCGGAACTGTACGCCGAGACTACCTGCGGAACCAGTACCAGCAACACCGGCCCCGACCTCGCGATAACTAAGGTGGGCGTCGTCACCGGACAGACAATCACCTACACCATCACCGTCACCAACATCGGCACCGTCCCCGCGGCCAACCCGGTCCAGGTCACCGACGCGCTGCCCACAACCCCGGCCGGCATGGTGTTCACGTCCACCAGCACCAATTGCACCGGTGGCGCGTTCGGGCCCAAGGTCTGCACCGACCCCAACGCACCCACGCCGCTGGGTCCCAGCCAGTCGTTCACCAGCACCCTCGTCCTCAATGTGGGCAATGGTGGTGGCGCCGTCACCAACTGCGCGACGGTGTCGCAGGGCAGCAGCCCCGCCATTCCTGCCGACCCCAACCTCACCAACAACCGGGCGTGCGCCACCAATGATGTGCCCGCCGCAACCGGTGGCGGCCGCCCCGACCTTGCGATCACCAAGACCGGCAGGGTGGACGGTCAGACCGTGGTGTACACCATCACCGTCACCAACATCGGCGCCGGGTCTGCCGCACAGCCGGTCCAGTTCAGCGACCCGCTGCCCACCAGCCCAGCCGGCATGCAGTTTGGCTCGTTCAGCACCAACTGTTCCGGCGGGCCTGCGGGGCCCATCGTCTGCACCGACCCCAACGCACCTACGCCGCTGGGCCCCAGCCAGTCGTTCACCAGCACCATCGTCCTCAACGTGGGCGCGGCGGGGGGCTTCGTCGTGAACTGTGCGACGGTGTCGCAGGGCAGCAGCGTGGCAACGCCACCCGACCCCAACCTTGCGAACAATCAGGCGTGCGACAAGAACACCGTGCCGCCCACGTCGTCCACTACCACGGGCAGTATCAGCGGCCACAAGTGGAACGACCTGAACATGAACGGGATCATGGACCCCGGCGAGCCCGGGATGTCCAACATTCTTCTCTGCCTCGCGCCCACCACTCAATGTGTTGCCACCAACAGTAACGGCGACTACGCGTTTCCCTCGGTGCCCTCTGGCAACTACAGCGTCTTCGAGGCATTCTATCCCGATTGGGTCAGCACCACGCCGGGATCCAGGCCGGTGACGGTCATAGCTGGCCAGGCGCTTACCGGCGTGAACTTTGGCAATGGGGCGGTGGCGCCGCCGCCAACCGAGGTCACCGTGGGAGGCTCTGTGGGCACCTGGAACGGCGTGCCTACCGTCTTCTACGGCACGCCCGTGACCATCACCAAGGACGTCATCGGCCACTGCGGCGGCGTAGCTCCCGTGCAGGTGCGGCTCGTGCTGGGGATTCCTGTGACTCAGGGGAGTCTCAGCCAGATGATGACCCACACCAGTGGGAGCGTGTGGTCGGCAACGTTCCCGTTGCTCTCCCCGCACCACGGGATAGCGACACTCACCTTCTACGTGGACTGCCCGCCGGATACCGCTGGGTTCCCAGACAACCTCACTGATGCCGACAGCAGCGGTCTGCCCGACACCATGGGGCCGGAGGACGAAATCCAGCACGGCGGCATGATCTATATCGACCCCAGCGGCACGGTGGTGAACGACGCGACGAGCGCCCCCATCGCCGGCGCCACCGTTACCCTGCTGAAAGAGACGCCCGCTGGCAGCGGCACGTACGTCATGCCTGCCGCCTCGGACGCTATTCCCAGTACGAACCCGCAGACCACCGGGGCCAGTGGCGCCTACGGCTGGATGGTGGTGCCCGGACGGTGGAAGGTCCGCTCCGCCGCGCCGGGATGCACCACGGTCGACAGCGCAGCCATGGACATCCCGCCAGCGGTGACTGAGCTCACCCTGCGGCTGACCTGTCAGTCCGGCAGCGGTGGCGGTCCGGTGCTAATAGGCCCGGCGGACAAGTCGGTGCAGAGCCTTGGGCCGCTGCTGCAATGGACCAACCCGGCCGGAACGACCCAGTACCAGATCCAGGTCATCCCCTCCCGCAACGATGGCCCCGGCATCAACCTCATTCGCAACGCCGACAGCAGCGGCTACCAGGTGATGGCGCCCGTGCTAGGCGCCGGCAATTACGTGATGCTGCCGGGCATGAGCTACACCTGGCGGGTGCGGACCACCCAAGCCACCACGGCTGTTGAGGAGAACGACCCGAGTTGGGGTCCGTGGAGCTCACGCAACTTCATGACTGCGCCGCCGTCGAGTGCCGGCGTTCGCGTGGTGAGCCCGGCCACCGGCGGCAGGGTGGAGAGCCTGACGCCGGTGCTGACCTGGGACAATACGGCGCGCGAGGTGTTTTACTACGAGGTGCAGGTCAGCAAGGACCCCGCCTTCAACACCGACCCGCAAACGGCCACGGCATCGGTGTACATGAACCTGATCCACGGCGGCCAGTCCACGCCGCAGGACAGCTACGCCATCCCCACCGCCTTCCCGCTCGAGCCGGCAACCACGTACTCCTGGCACGTGCGGCCACGGGTGCAGGGCGACGGCACGCCGGTGGCGTGGTCCACCACGTGGACCTTTAGGACGCCGTGACCTGGAGTGACGAAAGCGCGCTCTGGTGGAGGCATTACCGCCAAAGGTGTTGCGGATCGCCGGGTTCTGCGTTTCTGGTGTGTACCAGACTTTGAGGGAACGGGCACGCACATGGACGCCGTGATTTCACTGTTCGCCACCGCGGTGGGGTTGGCCTTCATCGGCTACATGGGATGGGCATACGCCGACTACCGGCGCATGCGCGGTGGGCGGTGGTGGTAGCCGGGCGGTTACGCAGCGCGCGTCGTTGCGCGGCGCGAGGGGTTGCCCCGCGCAGTGGCGGTTGACTACAGGCCCGAAGGCGATTCGTGAAAGCTTCGTGCATCGCGCTTACCCGCAGCGCCCGTTGCTAAGCCGGCCCTCGTATGCCCTGCCGCCGAGCTGGGGGGTGCCTTGCGCCGGTTGCCGCGCCACGTTAGGATTGGCAGGCGCGCATGCCGGTGGTGATGAGCGGCGGTGGCCGCAGGACGGTGGCGTCTCTGAACACGATGGTCATACCTGGCGAGCAGGTCTTGTTCCGCACTCGCCTGCACTGGGCGGTCTTTCTCATGCCGGGACTCGTGCTGGTGGCCGGGCTTTGGTTGGGCGCTCGTTTGGTGCCCATCGCACTCGCCGCGGTGCTGGCGGCATTGGCCTATGCCACCTACTCCCGTTCGGTGTATATGTTGACCGACCGCCGGGTGTTGGCCCGCACGGGATTGCTGCGGATGCGGGTAGTGGACCTGCCGTACGAGCAGGTGCGTGCGGTGGTGCGGCAGCAGGGCATATTGGGCACAGCATTGGGCTACGGCACCGTGGTGTTGCTGAAGACCGATGGCGCGGTGCAGCGGTTCGGGGGCGTGGCCAAGGCGCCAGAGTTGATGTGGCGCATCGAAAACCAACTGGCGGTCGCGCGGCGGCGCAATCCAGGCACACAGGAGCACTAGTGTGAAGTATCCGGTTACGCTCATGGTTAACGGCCAGCAGCATCAGTTGGAGGTTGAGCCCGACCGGCTGTTGGTCGACATCTTGCGCTACGACCTCGGCCTGACGGGCACCAAAGAAGGGTGCTCGGTAGGGGTGTGCGGGGCCTGTACGGTGCTGATGGACGGCAAGATCGTCAGCTCCTGCCTCACGTTAGGGGTTGCCGCTGCCGGCAAGCCCATCACCACGGTGGAAGGCCTGGCCCAGAACGAGGAGTTGCTGCCCATCCAGCAGGCGTTCATCGACCACGGCGGCTTCCAGTGCGGCATCTGCACGCCGGGACAGGTCGTGGCGGCAAAAGCGCTGCTGGACGTGAACCCGCACCCGACTGAGGCGGAGATCAAGGACTGGATGTTGGGCAACCTCTGCCGCTGCACCGGGTACTACAAGATCATCGAGAGTATCCAGGCGGCAGCGGGCACGCTGTAAGCCGCATGCCGATCGAGCGCACGATTCAGGTGGCTGGGCCGTCGGAGGCCGTATGGCGCAAGCTCACGGCGTATGTCGACACCGGATCGGACCACTGTCAGATACCGGCGGACGTGGCCCAGGCAATCGGAGCACGCTTCCGCCGCACGGAGACGGTGCTGCTGGCAAACGGGCGCGAAATAGAGATACAACTTGTGGGCATCGTGCTCAAGTTCGAAGAGTACGTCATTGACACCAACGCGATCGTTGGGCCGGTGGGCGGTCCGAGTTTGCTGGGACGCATCGCCTTGAGCCAGATGGGTCTTGGGGTGGACCCGGTCGAAGAGCGGCTCATCCACCGGGTGGTAACACTGCTCGCCACCACAGGGTGGCCAACCGTCTGAGAGAGAACGATGCACTCCGTTGCAGCCACCACGCTTACTGAAGTGTCCAACACGAACGCTGCGGGTTCGCGGTAGGCGATGGGAGTCTTCGAGCGCCGCATCCGGGTCAGCGGGCCCACTCGCCAGGTGTGGCGCGAGTTGGACGCGGTGATCGATACCGGCGCCGACCACTGCCAGATCCCGCGGGATGTTGGTGAAGCCATCGGCGCCGTCCCGATTAGGCGAGTGCCCGTGCAGTTGGCGAACAATCGCGAGGTCATGGTCGAGATTGTGGACATCGTTCTGAGTTTTGACGAGTACGTGTTTGGCACTACAGCCTATCTCGGGCCGGCCGGGGGGCCTACGCTCATCGGTTCGATCGCGCTGGGACAGATGAATCTGGGTTGTCGATCCGCTGGCCGAGCGCTTGATTCCAGAGGTAGGACGATTGTTACGAGAAACGTCTTGGGCAACGGTGTAGAGAGGTAAACCATGGACTACGTTGCAGCCACCACACTCACGGAAGTGTTCGACGCCCTCGACCGCTATGGCGAGGACGCCCGTATCATTGCCGGCGGTACCGGGCTGGTGAACCTGATGAAGCAGCGGCTGGTGCAACCAGCCTGCTTGGTGAACGTGAGCGGCGTGGCGGGCTACGGCGCCATCCGGCCCGAGGCGACGGCGCTCACCGTGGGCGCGCTCGTGACCCAGCGGCAGATGGAGACGTCGGCCGTCATTCAGGACTTCTCGCCGCTGCTCACCGACACCTACCACCACGTGGCCACCATCCGCATCCGCAACGTGGCCACGGTGGGCGGCGGCCTGGCCCATGGCGATCCCAACCAAGACCCGCCCGTCTCGCTGAGCGTGCTGCGGGCGCGGGTGCGCCTGGCCGGCCGCGGCGGCGTGCGCGAGGTTGACCTGGCCGACTTCCTGAAGGACTACTACGAAACTGACGTGCGCCCAGGCGAGGTGCTGACTGAGGTGGTAGTGCCCGCGCCGCCCGCTCGTTCCGGGTCGACGTATGTGAAATTCCTGCCCCGCACCGCCGACGACTACGCCACGGTGTCGGTGGCTGCGTTGGTAAGCCTGGCCGACGATGGCCAGACCTGCCGCGAGGCGCGGGTGGCGCTGGGCGCGGCGGGCACCACCGTGATACGCGCTACCGCGGCCGAGAACGCCCTAAAGGGCCAGACGCTGACCGACGAGGCCATCCGGGCTGCGGCGGCCACGGTGGCGGCAGCGGTGGACCCACTGTCGGACTACCGGGGGTCGGCCGAGTACAAGCGAGACATGGCCGTGGTGTGGGTGCGCCGTGCGCTCACCGAGGCGCGGGCACGGGCACAGCGCGCGATTGCATGAACTTTCAGCAGAAGGTCACCGTGAAGGCGCCGGCCGAGAAGCTGTGGGCGTTTGTGATGGACGTGCCGCAGGTGGCGGGGTGTGTGCCCGGCGTTTCAGGCGTCGAAGCGGTGGACGCGGCGGCCGGGCGCTACCGGGGCAAGCTGGGGTTCAGCCTGGGGCCCATCCGGTTGACGCTGGAGGGTGACATCAGCATCGAACAGGCAGATGCCATCAGCCACACGTCGGTGATGCGGGCGGAGGCGAAGGACCGGCGGCTGGGCGGCGGCGTGAATGCGGTGATGCGCATGGACCTGCAGCCGGCTGGCGACGCCACCGACCTCGTGATCACGACTGACGCCACGTTTCTGGGCAAGCTGGGCGACTTCGGCCAGGCGATCATCCGCAAGAAGGCCGACGGTATCCTCGAGGAGTTCGGCCGCAACCTACAGGCGCGGCTCGAACGCGGCTAGCAGTTGCCGCGGGCGGCGCCCGAGACTGCAGACCCCCGAAGTCTGAGTTCTTACCCCGCAATTACGGGAGGCTGGCGTATTGACTCGTTTGCGCTATACTGGGTTCCAAGCGGCGAGGGGTTGTATGCCCGTGCCGCTTATCAAGCGGGCCGCTAGCTCAATTGGCAGAGCAGCTGACTCTTAATCAGCTGGTTACAGGTTCGATTCCTGTGCGGCTCACCAGTGCTTATGACCAGAACGCCACCGGCAAACCGGTGGCGTTCTTGATAGGGGGAGTGTCGGAATTGGCAGACGAGCATGACTTAGGATCATGTGCCGCAAGGCGTGAGGGTTCGAGTCCCTCCTTCCCCACCATGACTTCTGGTATGCTGAATCACCACCGGCAACCGAAAGGCGCAGTCTATGGCCCCACTGCTCGAAGTTAAGGATCTCCGTACCTACTTCCACACGCGAGAAGGCGTCGTCCACGCTGTGGACGACGTGTCGTTCGACCTCCAAGAGGGCGAGACCCTCGGCTTGGTGGGGGAGAGCGGCAGCGGGAAGAGCGTGACGGCGCTCACCATCATGCGGCTCGTCGCCACCCCACCAGGACGGGTGGAGGCTGGTCAGGTCCTGTTCCAGGGCCAGGACCTGTTGAAGATCAGCGATGAAGAGATGCGGCGCATCCGGGGCAAGGAGATCGCGATGATCTTCCAAGAGCCCATGACCAGCCTCAACCCGGTGCTCACCATCGGGCGGCAGATCACGGAGGCGCTGGAGTTGCACCTGAAGATGACCAGCAAGCAGGCCCGCAACCGCGCGATCGAACTGCTGGAACGGGTGCGCATTCCAGAGGCCGCCAAGCGGATCGACGACTACCCCCATCAGTTTAGCGGCGGCATGCGGCAGCGCGTCATGATCGCCATGGCGCTGAGCTGCAACCCGAAGCTGCTGCTGGCCGACGAGCCGACCACCGCGCTGGACGTGACCATCCAGGCGCAGGTGCTGGAGGTGATGAAGGAGTTGACGACCGAGTTCGGCACCGCCGTCGTCCTGATCACCCACAACCTGGGGATTGTGGCCCGCTATGCCGACCGGGTGAACGTGATGTACGCTGGCCGGGTGGTGGAGCGGGCGGCCGCTCGCGACCTGTATCGTGACCCGAGCCACCCATATACGCTGGGCCTGCTGCACAGCGTGCCCCGGCTCGACGAGGAGATCCGCTCTAAGCTCGACCCGATCGAGGGCCTTCCGCCCGATCTGACCAATCCCCCGGTGGGCTGCCGGTTCGAGCCGCGCTGCCGTTTCGCGCAGGACGTGTGCCGCGCGGAGTACCCACCGATGGAGAGCTTGGCGCCCGGCCACACCGCCGCGTGCTGGGTAGATGTGAAAACCGGCAAGGTGAAGGAGCGGGTATGAGCGAGAGCGGCCATCGCGCACTGCTGGAGGTCGAGAACCTCCAGGTCTATTTTCCGGTAACCGAAGGCCTCATCTTCGAGAAGCGCGTCGGGGACATCAAGGCCGTCGACGGCGTGTCATTCAAGATCGAGAAGGGCGAGACGTTGGGGCTGGTGGGCGAGAGCGGCTGTGGGAAGACCACGACCGGTCGCGCCATCCTGCAGCTCACCAAGCCCACCGGCGGCTCGGTGAAGTTCTGGGACGATGAGATTAACCAGCAGGTCGACATGCTGACGCTGAAGGGCGATGCCCTGCGCCGCATGCGCCGCCGGATCCAGGTCATCTTTCAGGACCCGTACGGATCGCTGAACCCCCGCATGAACTGCGGCGACATTGTGGGCGAGCCGCTGAAGATCCACGGGCTGGCCAAGGGCAGCGAGTACCACGACCGGGTGGAGCAGTTGCTCACCACGGTGGGGTTGCATCCCTACTTCGCCAGCCGGTACCCACACGAGTTCAGCGGCGGTCAGCGGCAGCGCATCGGCATTGCGCGGGCGCTGGCAAGCAACCCCAGCTTCATTGTGTGCGACGAGCCGATCTCGGCGCTAGACGTGAGTATCCAGGCGCAGATCATCAACCTGCTCGAGGATCTGCAGAGCCAGTTCGGTCTCACGTACCTCTTCATCGCCCACGACCTCGCGGTCGTACGGCACATCAGCACCCGGGTGGCGGTGATGTACCTGGGCAAGATGATGGAGCTGGCCGACCGCAATGCCCTGTACATGCGTCCGCTGCATCCGTACACCCAGGCATTGCTCTCCGCCGTGCCGGTGCCGGATCCCGAGGTGGAGATGAAGCGAGCCCGCTTCATCTTGCAGGGCGACGTGCCCAGCCCGATGCGTCCACCCAGCGGCTGTGTGTTCCACACCCGCTGCCCGTTCGCCACCGACCTCTGCAGCCAGGCTATTCCTGAGTGGCGCAATATGGCCACGGCGGGAGACGCCGACCACTGGGTGGCCTGCCACCACGCGGAGAACCTCGAGCACGCGTAGTCGCCGGGGGTTCCTCACCATGCATGCGGCGCGAGGCGGTCCTGATAGCAGGACCGCCTCGTATGCGTTCGGTGTGGTCGCGGCCCCCTGCCTGCCCAGAGGGAAAGGCCTGTGAGCGCCAACCGCCCGCTAACGTCGCTGCTGGCGTTGTTGGTGCTCACGCTGGCCGCCGTGGGGCTGGTGTGGACGGGAGTGTTTGTGGTGGCGCCGCGCTACAGCATGCCCACGCTCAAGCTGGGGCTGGTGGCGCCCCTCTCGGGCGAGCCCGCCGCGGAGGGCTACCGCTGGGTCTTCGCCGCCAAGCAGGCCGTGGCTGCATGGAACAGCACTGCGCCACTGGCGTTCCAGATGGAACTGGTAGTGCACGACGAGGGCGACGGGGTGGCGGCGGCGCGACGCCTGGTGGCCGACCCGCAGGTGGTGGGGGTGATTGGCCACTGGCGGCCCGATGCTGCGGCCGATAGCTGGCCGGTGTACGCCGCGGCCGGCCTGCCGGTGCTGGCGCTCAACTACGGCGGCTGCGACCCAGCCGGCGCCGCTCCGGTGCTGTGCATGGCGCCCACCCGTGATGAACTGGCCACCGCCGCAACGTCGTATCTGATCAAACAGGCGGGAGCGTCCGCCAGCGTGGCGCTGGTGGCGGGCCCCGACATTGGAGACCTGGCCGTGGCCGAGGCAGTGCGAGCTGCCGCAACCCGTGCCGGCCTGCGGGTGGTGCGCGCCGAGGCCGCGCTGCCGTACGCAACCGCCTTCGCCGACGTGGCCCGCCGCCTCGCCACCGAACCCTACGATGCGCTGGTGTTCACCGGGTCGCTCGCCGCCAGCCAGGCCTTTGAGCGCGACCTGCGCCCCTTGGGCTCGACGCTTCGGTTGTACCTGCCCCACCGGGGCGGCCTGGAGGCGCCGGGCGCACCGGCCGGCGGGTGGCTCTCACCGTTCGCCGAGCCAAACACCCAGGCCTATGCAGCGTTCCGCACCGCCTTCTCTGAGGCCTGGGGGCAGCCGTCCAGCCTGCAGGCGGCGGCTGTGTACGACGGCGCACGCATCCTGTTGGACGCGCTGCAGCGGGTACCGGGCGACGGCCGGCCCGGCCGGACACACATGGCCGGCGCGTTACGCCGTTTCGCTGGCTTCCAGGGGGTGCTGGGCGACTATACGCTGAACGGCCAGCGGCTGCTGGCAGGCGCCGGGCCAGGGGTGCGAACGCGCGTTGGTGGGTAGCGACTGGCGCCCTGGCCCAATGGGCCGACTCCTGCCATAACAGCGCGCGCAACGCGATACGCGCTGCCCCACATCAGTCGCTCGCCGTTAGGTGGAGGCTTCGGAAGCCGGCCGGGCGGGTAGCCCGCGCGCCAGCAACGCTGCCTCGACGCAGTTCCGCACCTGCAGCTTCTGCAGAATGTTGGTCATGTGTGATAGCCACACTTTGAGTCTAGGGGGGCGGGCCGGCGGCTACCCGCCGGTGAACCACAGGGTGCGGGTGAGGGTGGCGCCCAACCAGACGCCGAGCAGGCCCAGCACGTTGCTGCCACCTACGTAGAGCGCCGCCGCCGCCAGCCGTCCGCCGTCCATCAGCGTCAGCGCCTCCCAGGCGTAGCTGCTGAAGGTGGTGTAGCCGCCGAGGAAGCCGGTGACGAAGAACAGCCGCCAGAGCTGGTTCACCTGCAGTACGGTGAGCAGCAGCGTGAGCGCGACGCCGATGACGAATGCACCGGACACGTTGATGGCGAAGGTGCCGTAGGGGAAGTCGCCGCCGAGCCATTGGGCGACCAGGAAGGTGACGAAGTAGCGGAACACACCGCCGAGTCCGGCGCCCGCCGCCACCACCAGGTAGGAAACGAGGTCGGGCAATCGGGTACCCTGGGCGGCGGCTACAGCGGCCGGATCTGACCGCTGCCCAAGACCACCCACTTGTAGGAGGTGATCTCGCGCAGGCCCATCGGCCCCCGTGCGTGGAACTTCTGGGTGCTGATGCCGACCTCGGCGCCCAACCCGAACTGCCCGCCATCGGTGAACTGGGTGCTGGCGTTCACGTAGACCGCGGCGGCGTCGACCTCGCGCAGGAAGCGTTGGGCGGCGCTGTAGTCCTCGGTCACAATGGCCTCGGAGTGGCCGGAGCCGTAACGGCCGATGTGGTCCAGCGCGGCGTCCAGGCCGTCCACCACCTTGACCGCAGCGACCAGTGCCAGGAATTCCTGGCCCCAGTCGGTTTCGGCGGCGGGCACCACCACCGGAACTGGTGTGCCGGCGCCCCGCTGGATGATGGCGGCCGACTCGGGGTCGCAGCGCAGCTCCACGCCGTGTTCGGTGAGCGCTGCGGCCGCCAGCGGCAGGAAGGCAGGGGCGACGCTGCGGTGCACCAGCAGGGTGTCGAGCGCGTTGCAGATGCTGTAGCGGCGCGTCTTGGCGTTGACCACAATGTCCAGCGCCTGCTGCAGGCCGGCGGCGGCGTCCACATAGGTGTGGCACACGCCGATGCCACCGGTCACCACCGCCATTGTGGCGTTCTCGCCCACGAAGCGCACCAGGTCGGCGCCGCCACGAGGGATGAGCAGGTCGATATACTGCTTCATTTGCAGCAACGCGCTCACCAGCGCCCGGTCAGGGTTGTCGATGTACTGCACACAGCCGTCGGGGAGGCCGGCGGCGGCACAGGCGCGCTCGATGACGTGCACCAGCGCCAGGTTGGTGCGCACCGACTCCTTGCCGCCGCGCAGCACCGCCGCGTTGCCCGACTTCAGCGCCAGGGCCGCAATGTCGGTGGTCACGTTGGGGCGGCTTTCGTAGATGCAGGCGATGACGCCCAGCGGCACCCGCACCCGGCCCAGTTGCAGGCCGTTGGGCAGCGTGCGCATCTCGATATACTCGCCGACCGGGTCGGGTTGCGCTGCCACCGCACGGACGTCGCGTGCCATGGCTTCCAGCCGCGGCTGGTCCAGATACATGCGGTCCAGCATGTGGTCCGAGAGGCCGCCGGCCTTGGCGGTGGCATAGTCCTGGGCGTTGGCGGCCAGAATGGCGCCCGCGTCGCGCAACATGCCCTCAGCGATGTTATGGAGGGCGCTGGTGCGGGCGGCGCCGCCGGTGGCGGCCAGCTTGCGGCTGGCAGCCTTGGCCGCGGCGCCCAGGGCGCGCAGGTCGGTGGCGTTGGCGACGGTGGTCATAGCGTCTCTAGTATAGCCCGACCGACGGGCGGTGAAGCCTGTACAGACGGACGATGTGGCCCTTGACGCTGCTTGGACTGGAGTATATCCCCCACAGGGACTCCTGGGGTTCGGGGTGGTGTTATGCTGGCACCCGTGGCGGCTTGAAGGACAGCGGGTTTGGCCTTGGGCGTTTGGTCCACGCATATGCACAAGGGATACACTTGCGCCAGGTCGCTAGGCTGGCCAAACCCAATCGCAGCCGTCATAGGCGCAACCGAAAGAGCCAGTCCTCGGCCAGCAGGAGTGTGCGATGAGTTTGAAGTTCCTTGATTGTCTCGACTCCGATTTGATGGGGGCCGAACGTCAACGGGAGCTGGATATCGGACGCGATACCGCTGCCGGACTGGGCAGGTCCGCCGTAGAGGCTATTGAGAGGGGATATTACGTCTTTGGGAACGCTCAAAAGGTGGACTGGAGCCGCGAAGTAGCAGCGGCGAAGCGGTCCACTGTGAGCATCCCGCCGGACGCTCCACTCCCTGTCAGGGATGCGACCAATTTCGCAGAGACCCGGATACAAGTAGCCAACGAAACGACACTGGCAGCGGGTTTACGTCTGGTGCAAGCAGGGATGAGGCCCTTGGCACTCAACTTCGCCAATGGGATCCATCCTGGTGGCGGATTCTTGCACGGCGCACGCGCTCAGGAAGAGGCACTCTGCCGTTGCAGCGCACTGTATACGACGCTAGCTGGAGATGCGATGTACCGTGAGCATGCCAAACGCTCGCGACCAGATTCCACCGATTGGGCAATCTACTCGCCCGATGTGCCCGTCTTCCGGACCGACGATGGGCGCGAGATTGCGCAGCCTTGGTTATTGAGCTTCATTACGTGTGCCGCACCTTATGCACCCAGCATTGGACAACCTGAAGCAAGCGCTCTGTTACGACTACGAATTCAACGGGTACTGGCGATCGCGCGGGCTTACGGGCATACCGCGCTTGTTCTGGGAGCGTGGGGATGTGGAGCTTTTGGCAACGATCCTGTCAGAACGGCAGCTGATTTTCGGGAGGCGCTGGAGCACACGTTCAATGGCGCGTTCGGCGATATCATTTTCGCGATCACCGACTGGTCGCCTGAACGGCGCAGGCTCGGCCCCTTTCGAGAGGCCTTTTCCGCTCGCACTGCGTAAGGTCCGAGGTGCCCTGCCAGCGTCCATACCAGCGCCGGGCCACCGTTTACCGCTGAGCACGCCGCAGCGGCCCGACCGCTGACCCATGGCGTCTGGTACCCCAGTCGCCGCGGCGGCCTGCCAGCGTCATGGCCTCCGGCTGTTCGTGCTGCCGCCCGACAGCCCGAAGCTCAACGGCCATGTGGAGCGGGCCAACCGCACCCACGCCGAGGAGTTCTGGGAGCTCGAGGACGGCGACCTCGACCTCGCCACGGTGCGGCCTGCCCTGTGGGCGCACCCGGACGGCTACAACACGGTCCGCCCCCGCCAGACACTGGGCTATCTCACACCGTTGGAGTACCTTAGACGCCACCACCCTTCCCCCCGTCTGTCTCATATCTACTGAGCCAGTACAGCTCCTTGACCGACGCATAGAAGATGCCTAGACTCGGGTACCGCTCGTCGGCAAAACCTGAGCCGCGGGCGACCGCGTGAAAGAGAGGCACACCATGGTTGGCGCGCTGTTTGGGGCGAGGGGGCCATTATTAGCCTTCCTCACAGTGCTTTCCGCAGTGGTCAGTGCCGGTTGCTCCGGGGCAGCCGTGCCGGGCGGCCCGGCTCCCGCGGGGGAGGCCGGCAAGCCCAAGGTCGAGCGGTTAGTGATCGCCCTTCCGCCCCCGTCCGCCGAGTCGAACAACCCCTGGCGGACCCTGGACCCCCGCAACCCCTGGATGTTTGCCGCCACGCACGAGTCCCTGATCGGGGCGAATGCCGATACCGGCGACCTCATCCCCCAGCTGGCCACCGAGTGGCGCTTCGAGCCCGACGGTAACTCCGTGCGCTTCAAGCTGCGCCAGGGCATTCCTTTCCACCAAGAGAAGGGGACGTTCACCGCCAAGGACCTGGTGGCGACTCACGCCCAGGTCATCGCGAGCGATTCGACCCACACACACCGGACGCAGTACGCGAAGGTGAAGATCGAGGTGGTGAACGACTACGAAGTCGTCTTCCGGTCGGATGCCCCCAACCCGGAGCTGATCCCCATCCTCTCGGAGCGGAACGTGGTCTCCATGCAGCCGTTCAGCGCCGACGACATGGCGTCGCTTGGCGGCAACCCCGACCTGACCCAGCGCCCGCCGGTGGGCACGGGGTTCTACCAGTTCGTCTCGCGCAGCCAGGGCGTGAACTTCATGGTGAAGCGCGTGCCCTACCAGCACTGGCGGGTAACTCCGGACTTCCCGGAGATCGAGTTCCGATGGATTAAGGAAGCGTCCACGATGCAGGCGGGCCTGCTGACGGGCGAGATCCACATGACCCAGCTACCGCGTGACCTGCAGAAGCAGGCCCAGAAGGCGGGCATGGCGGTCGCCACGGCGAAGGTGCTGGCCAGAGAGCGCAACCTGTTGACGGAAGCGGTGGTGTTGGACCAAAGCTACATTCAGTACCAAACCCAGGGGACGCCCTGCGGCTACGTCCACTGCGATACGCCGCTCCTGAACGTCAAAGTGCGCCGGGCGCTGAGCAAGGCGATAGACCGCAAGGCGCTGAACACGGCCTTCTTCGATGGCCGCGCGACGGAGGTGCATAATCCTCACCTGATTCCGAACGCCCCGTATTGGAACCCGGACTGGGACAAAAACTTTCAAGAGCAGTATGGCTACGACCCCGCTGCCGCTCGGGCGCTGCTGGCGGAGGCAGGCTATGGGCCGGGACAGCCGGTGACCATCAAGATCCGGGCCATCCCGCAATCGGGGGTTCCAGAGGCACAGGAAATGACCGAGGCGATCGGCGGGTTCTGGCGTGCGGTCGGCGTGGATGTGATTCTCGACCAATCGGATTCCTCCGTCCTCAGGGCGCAGGAACAGCGGTTTGCCGCCGAATCGAAGAACCGCTTCAACTGGCAAACCAGCAACGTCGTGGAGACCCAGGCCTTCCGTGTGCACAACTATTCCCTGGATACACCGCGAGGCGCCTTTGAGTCCCCGGAACTGAACCAGGTGATCAAGGCCCAGCGTGCCACGGTGGATCCGGACAAGGCGTTGCAGCTCTTGCGTCCGGTGGGCGACGTTGCCTACCGGCAGTTCGCCAACATCCCCCTGTTCTGGGCGCCCGATGACCTCACGTACAACCCGAACATCATCGCGTCGTACGTGTGGTCCGGCGTTCCTCTGGGCCCTATCAGCCACTTCGAGCGCATCAAGGCGGTCAAGTAGGTGCGAGATCGCCGGCGCCTCGCGGAGTAGTCGACGCTTTTCGTGGACATAAGAATCCCGTTAGGGTGTTTGTGGGAAGCACCTTAACGGGCGCAGAACCGGGGGCACGGCTGGGAAGCTGCTGTGCTCCCGCTCATGCGCCCGTCGCGGGCCACCGTCTACCGCTGAGCACGCGGCAGCGGCCCGACCGCTGACCCCCAACGGCTGGTGCCACCGCAGCGTCGCTCGCTGCCGTCAGCGTGGCGTCGTCCACCCGCCCGCCCGCCAGCCGGGTGCGGATGAGCATGCGCACGCTGTCGAGCCGCGGGAGGCTGCCGGCGTGGGTGGTGAGTATCCGGTCCGTGCTCGTTTTCATTGGTCGGGTGGCCTCCTGGGGAGCGGGTGGTGCCACGCTCGCCCTGGCAAGTCCCCACAGCAAGGTGCCCACCGAGGCCCGAATACCCTGTGGCCGCGGCTGGCAAAGACGAACGGCTCGCTGACCAAAGAGGCCAACAATGATATTGACAGTGTCACTGTCATAATATATTGTGATGTCCATGGTTGACGAGAGCGGGCTGCCCATCGAAGAACTCGAGACGCGTACTGGCATGCCAGCGCGCACAATCAGGTTCTACATCGCCGAGGGGCTACTGCCGGGCCCTGGGACCCGCGGCAAGGGTGCGCTCTATGGCGACGACCATCTGCAACGATTGCTGCTCATCCGGCAGCTCACCGAGCAACGGTTGCCACTTGCCGAGGTTCGAAGGCGCCTCATCGATCTATCACCAAGTGATGTGCGGGATCTGCTGCAGGAGCAGCAGGCGCTCAGCATGGAACTAAGGCTCGCCGATCAGCGGCCATCGCCCAAGGAATATATCGGAGCGCTCCTCGCGCAAGCACGCCAAGGAACCCGGAGCATCCCCGCACCGGTGAAGCCAGTGCCAACGTCACAGGACAGCGCTACCCAAGAATCGGCGTGGACACGCTGGGAACTGGCTCCCGGACTGGAGTTACACATACGGTCTGACATGGAACGTCACTATCGCGATCTCCTGATGCGGCTCATCGAGGCCGTGCGTCAGCGCCAACAGTAGCGCAGAGTGCTTCAGTCAAAGGAGAATGATTCTCATGGCAGAGTCCAGTGCACCCCAGCCGATCGATCTCGTGGCCCTCACTCGCGTCTCTCCTGAGCGCCGCCTTATCGCTCCTGAGGGCGGAAGCTTGCGCCACATCGCTTTCAATATGCAGGTTGCCCCGGCCATTCCGGGCGAGCCGGCCGATCGTCCAAAGCTGAGACTCGCACTTGTTGTGGACCGTAGTGGCTCGATGTCAGGGGCAAAACTGCAGACGGCCAAGTACGCAGCGCTCGCTGTGCTCGATCGGCTTACGGCGCAGGATGAAGCAGTCATAGTCGTGTTTGACCACGAGGTGCAGGTATTGCAGCCATTAGGGCCTGTGACGGAAGACTATCGGATGCAAGCTCGGCTTGCGCTCGGCCAGCTGGAGCCCGGCGGCAATACGGCACTGCACGAGGGCTGGTTGACAGGCTGCCTGGCAATTGCTCCGGAGGGGATGGACCTACGAGGCACCGAACTCGCTCGCTGCTTCCTCCTTACTGATGGACAGGCCAACCACGGGATCACCGACCCTGAGCAGATCGCCACCCAGGTGCATGACGTGCGTAACCAAGCTGGCGTGAGCACGAGCACGTTCGGTATCGGTGACGACTACGCGGAAGATTTACTCGGCACCATGGCCGTCGCCGGCGGCGGCCAATTTCACCACCTGCGCACCGTGGACGAGATAGCCAAGACCTTCGCAGGAGAGCTAGGGGAACTTCTCACCGTGGCCGCGCCAAGCGTCCGGCTGGAGGTTGCGGCCCCACACCGAGGTGTGCGAGCGGAGACCATTAGCCACTACCGAACCGAGCACCTGACGGACGGCCAGACTGGATGGGTTGTCAACATTGGCGACCTCATCCACAACGAGCAGCGCCAGGCCGTGATGCGATTCCGGTTTCCTGCGGGCTCCGAGGGCGAGTCGATGACCCTCCGGGCAAGAGTGCTGTGGGGGAGGAGGGGACGTTGCGAAGGGGTGAGTGGCAGGATCTTGTGTTCACGTACGCGTATCTGCCACAGCGGTCCGCCGAACCATTTAGCCGGACGGCGCTGCACTGGACAGGGCTCCATCACGGGTATCGCACCAGGGTTCTGGCCACCCGGATGAATCGCGAAGGTAATCTCGAGGGAGCACGGCAACTCCTGCTGGGCTGCGCGACCCGCATCGAGCGCTACGAGGGCGACGACACGGAGCTCCATGCTATGCGGCGAGAGCTTTTGGTGCTGGCTGAGCACATGGGCCGCGAACGGCTGTCGTCAATGGCGTTGAAGGAGCAGCACTCGACGTCCCAGCGATTATCTCGAGGGCAGCGAGACCTGCGGTGAGGCACCGGCATCGCCTCCCCCATGCCAGGTATATCCTTCGCTAATTCGCACTGTAGTGCCCTCCCAAGCCATCAGAAAAGGGGTTATAGCGATGCGCTTAATCATCATTGCAACCGTTACGCTGCTCGGCTTATCCGGCTGCGGTGCTGCCAGTGGCGGTAACAGTCCAGTTCCTCCTACCGCTACTTCAACTGCTACTCGCACCGCTACTCCCACCGTTACCCCGACAGCTACTCCCGAAGGTCCCGCAGTGACACCCTCCGAACAGGCCGCCAAGTTGTTGGGCAAGACGGCGACCATTGAAGTCAAGCGCGGTTATTGCTCTTACATGCCAAGAGTGACTGGAGCGCCTACTTTCTGCAACGACAGGGCATTCCCCAATCACTTTTTCACACTTGTCGTTTGGGGCAAGGAGCGGGCACGTTGGAACCCGCCCCCCGAGTCGTGGGATGGCAAATGCTTCAGAATCACAGGAACCGTGAGCAGCTTCCGGGAGAAGCCACAGATAGAAGCGACTACTGCCAGTCAGGTTGTGGCCTGCTGAACCGATGGTAGCGGCAGCAATCACTACCGCCATACGGTAATTGCCGGCGATCCCGTTGGGATCGAGGATCCACACCTCAGCACGACGCCTCAGCATCGTGTGCACGGCCGAAGCTATGCCGTTATTACAGTGTAGAATTTAGTTTATTGCATGTATAACCGATCTCGGTACACGACGAAAGGTTACGAGGCTACTTGCAACTTAAAAATGAGCCATCAATCACCACTTACAACACGTTCGAAACACACCAGTAACTGACACTAAACTGGCAAGCGCTGTTGGCGGGTTCGGCTTTCTAGCACTCCTCATCGGTGGCTGTACGCCTGACCGAGTCAAGACACTTGAGGTCTTTCTACCGCCTTGCGAGGCTATCTCCGCGAATCCGTATGCTCCTGAATTGAGTCAATGGGTTCGGTGGACGGCGGATAAGCAACCGTATCAGGTCGCGCAGGTATGCGGCAATGGACCGACCCAAGCCGGAAGTATCGAGAACATTGGGATTGCATTTACTACCTTCACCCAGTGTCTATGGAGCCAGATCGAGACATTCCCCGGGAACAGTCCGGTACTTGTCTTCGGGATCGCCGTCGAAATGGACTAAATACGGAATCTCCGGTGGCGTTAGCGATTCCGACGGCCCAACTGTTCGAACTGGGGTCATATAGGAAGCGGCACCGTAGACTGTCCCCGTTTTCCCCATAGCATCCTGACAATTAGAATTGACGATAACCCTATCATCAGCCTTGAGTCTGGCCATTGCAGGAAAACCTCTCTATGGGATCCATTCCAGGATAGGCGAAAGTGCTCAAACAAGTCGAGAGGTGGCGCTATCCCTTTACCCGTTCCCTATCCCTCTTCCCACCCTCCGCGCCCTTAGCGCCCTTCGCGCCCCCCCCGCTTGCCCCACCCCACCCCCAGTGCTACCCTCGCACCACCACAGCCACGAGAGGCGCACCCCATGAACGTCGCAAACGCCATCGCCGAGATCCTGAAGCGCGAGGGCATCGAGTTCCTCGCCTGCTACCCCAACCAGCCGCTTATCGAGGCGTGCGCCGTCGCCGGCATCCGCCCCATTCTGTGCCGGCAGGAGCGGGTGGGGGTGGCCATCGCCGACGGCTTCACCCGCATCAGCAACGGCAAGCGCATCGGCGTGTTCGCCAGCCAGCACGGCCCCGGCACCGAGAACGCCTTCCCCGGCGCCGCCCAGGCCTTCAGCGACAATATCCCCATTCTGCTGCTGCCCGGCGGCGAGGACACCCACAAGGCGGGTGTCAGCCCCAACTTCAGCGCCCTCGCCCCCTATAGCACCGTCACCAAGTTCATGGCCCAGGTCAACCACGCCGACCGGCTGCAGGAGCTGATGCGCCGCGCCTTCTATAACCTGCGCACCGGCAAGGGCGGCCCCGTGCTGCTGGAGATTCCGCGTGACGTGTGGCTGGAGGAGGTGCCGGGCGAGATGGACTACACCCCGGTGCGCGGCAACCGCAGCGCCCCCGATCCCGACGACGTGCGCACCGTGGCCGGCGTGCTCATCAACGCCCGCAACCTGGTCATCCACGCCGGGCAGGGCGTGCTGTTCAGCGAGGCCACCGCCGAGTTGGTGCAACTGGCGGAGCTGCTGGGCGCCCCCGTCATGACCACCATGCCGGGCAAGAGCGGCTTCCCCGAGAACCACCCGCTGGCGCTCGGCGCGTCGTCCACCGCCACCACCAAGCCCATCGTGCACTTCCTGCGCAAGGCCGACGTGGTGTTCGGCATTGGCACCAGCTTCACCCGCACCAACTACGGCATGACCATCCCGCCGGGCAAGACTATGGTGCACTCCACCATCGACCCGTCCGACGTGAACAAGGACTACCAGGCCGACTACGCGCTGCTGGGCGACGCCAAGCTGGTGCTGCAGGCCCTCATCGCCGAACTGCACCACCACGGCGTGCCCCACCGCACCAGCGCCGCCACCGAGGTGGCCGCCGTTAAGAAGGAGTGGCTGGACGAGTGGATGCCGCAACTCACGTCGGATGAGACGCCCACCAACCAGTACCGCCTCATCTGGGACCTGATGCACCACGTGGACCGCATGAACACCATCATCACCCACGACGCCGGCAGCCCCCGCGACCAGATCGTGCCGTTCTGGGAGAGCCTGAACCCCCGCAGCTACCTGGGCTGGGGCAAGTCGACGCAGCTCGGCTTCGGCCTCGGGGCCATCATGGGCGCCAAGCTGGCCGAACCCTCCAAGCTGTGCATCAACATCATGGGCGATGCGGCCATCGGCATGGTGGGCATGGACTTGGAGACGGCCGTGCGCAACAAGCTGGGCATCCTCACCATCGTGTTCAACAACGGTGTCATGGCGATTGAGCGCAAGAGCATGCCGCTGGCCCACGAGCGCTACGGCAGCCTGGACCAGGGCGGCAACTACCGCGACGTCATGACCGCCCTCGGCGGCTACGGTGAGCGGGTGGAGACCGCCAGCGACTTCCTGCCCGCCCTCGACCGCGCCATCGAGGTGACCCAGACCGGCAAGCCCGCCCTGCTCGAGTGCATCACCAAAGAGGGGTATGACTTCTCGCGCTATGCGTTTTAGGTGGCAGCATCATTGATCCCCTGCCACTATCCCTGACACAAACTGGCATGAGGCGCGTTCTTAAGGGTGCGCGGCATAAGCATCCTCTTGACAAAATAGTACATACGTTCTAATATTGGTCAGCCCATCACAACCTCGTTGACGAAATCATGACGACATCTGACCAAACCGACGAACTGCCCGAACTGGTCTTTGCCCTCGTCGGCGCCGTTGGAACAGATTTGGCGCGCATCAGCGATGCGTTAGTCCGTTCGGTAGGCCGGACCGGTTACACCGTTCACCAAATTCACTTGATAGAACTGCTTTTCGCCTTTCAGCGCTGGCGGAAGCCCGATCCTTCGGCTTGGGATGGACGCATAACGCAGCGCATGAACATGGGTAACGAATTCAGAGAGCTACTGAAACGTGGCGATGCCTTAGCGCTTCTCACGATGCTCCGAATGCAAAGTGAACGAAACGAGACCGTAGTGCCATCCGGAAGAGCCTGGTTACTCAGATCTCTGAAACACCCAGACGAGGTTCGCACCCTACGAGAAACTTATGGCGACAACTTCTTTCTCATCGGAGCCTATACCGAGCGCGAACGCCGGATCGTTAATCTAGCTAGCGAAATAGCACAATCACAACACGCGTCGTCTCCTGGGCTATTCCGCGATAAAGCCGAAGCATTAAATAACCGGGATGAATCGGAAAAAGAGGACAATAAGCTCGGCCAAAATGTCCGAGATACTTTTCCATTCGCAGACGTCTTTATTAACTGTTCTAACGGGAGAGATATCGAGAAGGGCATTGAGCGGTTCGTGGAAATTGTTTTTGATCACCCGAATCGTACGCCCACACGAGATGAGCACGGTATGTTTCATGCATATGGCGCAGCGCTACGGTCAGGCGACTTGTCACGCCAAGTTGGTGCCGCTATCACGACTATCGAGGGCGATATAGTCGCGCTTGGAACCAATGAGGTACCTAAAGCTAGAGGCGGGCAATATTGGACCGACGACACGGATGACCGCAGAGATTATCATCTTGGATACGAGTCTAATAACCGCGTTAAGCGTTACGACCACCTTCCCATGCCATGAGTGTACCAAGCATATCGTAGCCGCAGGGATTAAACGGGTCGTTTATGTTGAACCTTACCCTAAGAGTTTATCCCTGCCTCTCTATAGTGATTCGATTGATCTCGATGGAAACAACACAGATCAAGTACATTTTCAACCGTTTGTCGGTATTGCACCTCGCATGTATGTCCAAGGATTTTCGGAGAACGCCCCTAGGAAGATGGATGATGGCATCGCGAAGAGCTGGATACCAGGGTCAGCAAAACCAAGATCTATGGGTCTCGAAAAGGATCTTAGGGTTAAGAGAGCACGGAATATTTCACGACTCACCAAGGAACTTTCCGAAATCGAGAGACTTGAGGAGTTGCTGGCGGCTGCGTCACTCACCTAAAGGAGGATAGACTGTGAGAGATGATACTTGGCTGAAGCGTGCTAAGGAAGTCACCGAAGAACAACTAAAGCTTCTCAAAGAATATAGGGAAGAGCTTACTAAGGATATGTCGAAACGAACTGGTACGGTGTCTGAGCATAAGGATTAAGTGTTTCTCCCTTCCGATGGCGATACGACAGTAGGACCACGCTCGGTCGCCATTCCTTTTCTCGGAGCCGCTGGTGCCACCGCCGTCACGACAGGACCCCCCCCAAGATGCTCCCAATGTCCACAATTTCGTGCATCCCGCGAGGCTGACCCCGCGGCCATAGCCGCCGCGCATCACACTGCCGAACGGTAGCCGCGAACCCGCCGCCACCCCCCCAACCCGCCGTCCCACCCGCAAACTTGACACCCACCCGCACCAGGCGCAACTCTTGCGTGTGGCCCCCTCCTCACGACCTTCCCACTCCGGCCTGGGCGTGTTGCGGCACCGCGATTTCCGGCTGCTGTGGCTCGGACAGTTGGTGTCCACCATCGGCGACCAGATGCAGGCTGTGGCCATTGGCTGGCACGTGTACCAGGCCACCAACTCGTCGCTGGCGCTGGGCACGGTGGCGCTGTGCCGCGTCGCCCCGTTCATGGTGCTGTCGCTGCTGGGGGGCGCACTGGCCGACGCCACCGACCGCAAGCGCCTGCTGCTCGTCACCCAGTGGGTACAGATCGCCGTCACGCTGCTGCTGGTCGCTTCGGCCGGCATGGGCGATGACGCCATCTGGGTGATCTACCTCGCGACGGCCTTAGCGGGAGCCGCTAACGCGTTCGACGGCCCGGCCCGCCAGGCGCTCATCCCCAACCTGGTGCCGCCCGCCGACCTCGCCCACGCGCTCACGCTCAACACCCTGCTGCGCCAGACCGCCAGCATCGTGGGGCCGGGGCTGGGCGGATGGACGGTGGCGCAGTTCGGGCTGGCCGCCACCTACGGCATCAATGCCGCCTCGTTCCTGGGCGTGGTGGCCGCGGTGTGGCTGATGGGCCCGGTGCCGCCGCTGCCGCCCGCCACCACCAGCAACTGGCGGCGCATTGTGGAGGGCCTGCAGTTCGCCCGCGCCACGCCGCTGGTGTTCTTCCCCATGCTGCTCGACTTCGCCACCCGCTGCCTGGGCTCGCCGCGCGGCCTGCTGCCGGTGTACGCCCGCGACGTGTACGCGGTGGGCGTGCAGGGCCTCGGCTGGCTCAGCGCCGCGGGGTCGGCCGGCGCCGTAGTGGGCGGACTGGTGCTGAGCCGGGTACCCGCAGTGCCCCGCCCGCTGCTCATGGTGATGGCCGCCTACTTCCTGGAAGGCGCGCTCACCCTGGCGTTCGCGCTGGAGCCCGGCGTCGGCCCCGCCGTCGCCATCCTGTTCGCGTTGGGCGTCTGCAACGTCATCGGCGAGGTGGTGCGCATGACCATCTCGCAACTGCAGACGCCCAACACCCTGCGCGGCCGCACCGGCGCCCTGGCCGGCATGATCGGCGCCAGCGGCCCCCAGCTCGGCCAGATGGAGGTCGGCGCGCTGGCCGCCGCCACGTCGCCCGCCGTCGCCCTGGCCGTGAGCGGCGCGGGCAGCGCCCTGCTCAGCGTGGCCATCGCGCTCGTGCCCGCCATCCGCACCAAGCTCACCCGGCGCAGCATCGAGGCGCTGTGAGACGTAGAACTGGGCGCCGTGAGCGGCAGAGGTCCGGACGGCGCGCAGATCGCGAACTGGTGCCTGTCCTGCCCCACGATGCCCCTTCAGCCGCAGAGTTCGCCGAGGGCGCGATGCAGGGCGGGTCGTTCGATTGGTTGACCGAGGAGCCGGACTTGTACTCCGCTCGCGATGGCGAGGCGGTGTGGCTAGCTGCCGCCCGGCCCGCCGCCGCACGCCCAAACGGGGCTGCCGGTTGGCAGCCCCGTTCCACGCTCGCCAATCGGCCGGTGTCTACCCGCCCAGCACGGCTCCCGCGGCAGCCAGGCCGGCCGAGAGGTCGGTCTTCACGCCCTGCATCGACAGCGCCCGGTGCAACGCCGTCATGAACCCCAGCACGTTCTCGGTGGACGAGCCGTAGCCCATGAGGCCGATGCGCCAGATTTTGCCCGCCAGGTAGCCCTGGCCGCCCGCGATGTCGATGCCCAGTTGGTCGCGCAGCGTCTCACGCGTCTTGGCGTCGTCTGCGCCATCGGGGATGTTGATGGTGGTGAGGCTGGGCAACCGGATGCTCGGGTCCTTCACGAACAGGCTCATCCCCATGGCCGTCACACCGGCGTGCAGCGCCTGGGCGTTGCGGGCATGGCGGGCGAAGCGGTTTTCCAGGCCCTCGTCGGCCACCACCGCCAGCGCCTCGCGCAGCGCGTAGATCATGGTAGTGGGTGGCGTGTGGTAGTAGGTGCGGCCCTGGCTGCCCCAGTAGTTGCGCATGCCCGTCATGTCCAGGTACCACACGTCCACCGGGGTCTTGCGGGCCGCCATGGCCTCCTCGCCGCGCGGGCTCACCGAAAACGGTGACAGTCCCGGCGGCGCGTTCAGGCACTTCTGGGTGCCCGAGTAGGCGAAGTCGACGCCCCACTGGTCCAGGTTCACCGGCGCGCCGCTCAGGCTGGTCACCGTGTCCAGGATCAGCAGCGCGCCGTGGGCCTTCACCACCTTGGCAATGTCGTCCATGGGCTGCACCACGCCGGTCGACGTCTCGCCGTGCACCAGCATGACGACCTTGATGCCCGGGAACGCCTTCAGCGCCGCCTCCACCTGGCCGGCCTGCAGCGCGGTGCCCCATTCGGCCTCCACGGTGTGGATCACCGCGTGGTGCCGTTCGGCAATAGACTGGAGGCGCTGGCCGAACGCGCCGATGATGCCCACCAGCACTTCGTCGCCCGCCTCCACCGCGTTCGCGATGGCGGTCTCCATGCCCGCAGTGCCGGTGCCCGATACCGGGAACGTCAGCGGGTTCTGGGTGTTGAACACATGCCGCATCAGCTCCTTGGTGTCTTCCATCACTTGATAAAAGAAGGGGTCGGCATACCCAAGCACCTGGGTGGTCATGGCGCGATAGATGCGGGGATGTACCGGGCTGGGGCCCGGCCCAAGCAGCAGCCGCATGGGGGGGTTGAGCGGCTGCGTCGGCAGATCTGGCATGATAAACGCCTCCTTAATAGTTCAAGACAGCAAGAATCATCATAGCCGCGCCGGCGCGCAGCGGTAAACCCAGCGTAATCGTCTGCTATGGCACAGTCATGTGGGGCATTGCCTGGGGAGGGTGCAGGGCGGGATGCTGACACCCGTCCACGCCGCCGCAACGCCGGCCGGCGCCACCCTGCTACTTGGCGTCGGGTTGCGCCGCATGGGCCGCTGCCGCCGCCTCTGCCTCGGCCTCGGCCTCCGTGGCGTGGTGCTCTACCAGCGCTCGCACCAGGTGCAGCAGCTCCGACACCTCCCGCTCCGCCCGCACGTTCACCTCAAAGTCGGTCTGGGCCCGGGCGTCGGCCACCGCCGCCAGCCGGTTCTGGGCAATCATGACGAAGGTCGACAGGAAGATCGCCTCCAACGACACCACCAGGGTCAAGAACCCGAACGGGAACGGGTCGAACGGCACCACGCCCAGCCCCATCGCCAGCATAATCCCGCCGTTCACCACAATCCACAGCCCGAACCACAGCGTGTGCAGGTACACGAACTTCATGGAACCCGCAAAGTTGGTGATGGCGGCCGACGCCCGGTCCTCGAACGAGTGCATGCGCACCTCCGCATGCAGCACGGGAGCCGGCACCGTGGGTTTGTGGTGTTTCTCCCACTCGTAGGCCCGTTCAAGGGCCTGCTTTAAGCGTTCCTCAGCCATTAAGATTCTCGCATTCCCTTGCTTCGTATAGTGCACTACATGGTGAAGATGTCCGTCCACCAGGTGATTGGATGGTACGGAGTGCGCGCCGCGCTGTCCACCCGTGGGTGTAAAGGGCGGCCAACCGAACCTCGACTGGTCCAGCCGTTTGGCGAACGAGAGCCTGGAAGGGTCACTCGAAGCGAGCGCAAGGCAAACCGCCGCTTTGTGCGTTAACCGCTTGACCCTGAGCAGCAATGCGCTTAGGTTGGCGTCAAGTGCAATGTGATCGCGGACACAGAGGAGCAGGCGTTATGGGGCCATTCGGTGGGAACTCCGGCAAGGTGTGGGTAGCGGGCGCGGCGTGGCGGCGGTGGCGGCGGCGGGTGGCCGCCGTGGTGGGCGTGGCAGCGCTGGCCGTGCCGCTGTGGCCCGCCGCCGTGGTGGCGCCGCCCGCGGCCGAGGGCGCCGGCCCACCGCCTGCCTTGGAGTGGAAGAACATGCGCCCGCCCATGACGGACGAGGGGGACACCACCGGCTCCGACGGTTTCCGCCACCTGCCCGACTTCGGCGCGGTGCGGCACCCGATGGCCGTGGCGCCCAATGGCGACCTGTTCGTGGCGGGCGGCGGCGCCGACGTGAACGTGAGCGGCGCCGGCACCTGCCAGGCGCCCACCGACGCGCACGACCCCCACGGGTCCGACCCAAGCGGATGTCAGTCTGCCACCGAGACCCATGCGGTCCTCTACAAGAGCACCGATGGCGGCAGCAAGTTCAGGGCCACATACTTGACCAACGGTACGCCGCTTGGTCCTGCTGCCAGCAGCTTCATCCGCAAAGTGGTCGTTTCCCCGCAGTACCCGCTCGATAACTTTATCGCGGTGGTCTTCTCGCCGCAGAATTTTCAGGTGGGCGTCGCGAACGCATCGGTGGCTACTGCCCACAACGGACTGGCGTGGTCGCGGGACGGGGGCCTTGGCTGGGATGCCACCATGACCGGCGGCGACGGCTTTGCGCCGGGTAACCAGATCGACTGGCTCACAATGGCGTTGTCGCCGGACTTTAACTGGTCCGACGGCACGGGCGTTGTTGCCATCGGCGGCCAGAACGAGGTCGGCACGGCCACCACGGCCACCGCCGCCGTCAGCACACTCAAAGCAAATGCTGTTGGCGGCAACGCTCTGCGCTGGGGCGCCTTTACCGCTGTCGGCGAGGCGCCGGGCCCGGCCGTCACCGCCACAACCCTCGACCTGGAGTACACGCCCAGCCAGTTGCCCGTTGCCCTTGGCCGCGTGGCGAGCACCGCCACCGGCGCCTGGGGGCAGGTGCTTGGCCCCACCACCTGGGGGGCGCTCAGTGGTGGCGGGGCGGATGAGATCCGGGACGGCGGCGCTGCCCTGACCGGCGCTCGCAACGGCAGGGTCGGGTTCAGGGACACGTATTCGTCGGGCGGTGTGTGGTACGTCTCCGTCAGTACCGGGGTGCAATCGCCCGCCACAGCAGGTGGCGTGTACCGCTGGAATGGTACGGCGTGGCAGGAATCGACGCCGCAGACCACGTTCTGCGCCGGTGGCGTCACCGACCTTGCGGTCACCGGCCTCAGCACCAGCACCATCCTGCTGGCGAGCACGACCACCTCTGTGGTGTGCCGCAGCACCGACGACGGGGCCAGTTGGACCCAAGCCGGCAACACCGACGGTGGCGCGCCGGGCAGCAACCGGGCCCAGATGAACTTCGGCGGGGCCGTTGACACCGTCGCCTGGCATCGCTTTAGCCCCAACACGGTGTACTTCGCGCACTCACTCCCGCCGAGCGGCGGCGCCGCGGGCGGCGGCCTGATAAAGAGTAACGACAACGGCGGCACCTGGGCCGATACCGGGCTCACCAATGAGCCGTTTGTCATTTCCAACTACCGTGCGGTGGATGCCAACAACGCCTTCGCCACCGCCAACACCGCGCAGAGCCGCGCCGTTTTCGTCACCAGCAACGCCGGCGCCACCGCGGCATGGCGGCGCTCGTTGCGGTACGGCGTCCCGAACATTTCGCTCGGCGGTATCCCCGCGTCCTACGCCACCGACCACACCCTCTTCGTCGCCGACACCGCGGAGGCCACCCCCGGCTATAAACTGCTGCGCAGCACCAATAGCGGCGTGTCGTGGCAGCTTGTGAGCCTGGGTCACCCCGACCCCTTCGCCGGCGCGCCGAGTCCCAACGAGACGATCTCGACCTTGCGGGGCGGCTGGCGCAGCGGCCAGCGACTCTGGGTTGGCGGCAGTCAGGGCCACGTGAGCCATACCCTCGACGGCGGCAACACCTGGACCCTGCTGGCCAAGGACTTTGGCGGCGCCATCGGAGAATTCAGCTTTGTGAACACCAGCGACACCATGTTCACCGTTACGGCGCAGGACACCGACAACGTCCGCAAGGTGTGGTGGACCGACGACGGCGGCGCCACCTTCACCCAGGTGGGCGACGCCGCCACCGCGTGGGGTACGGGTAATCCCGGCAGCGGCAACTGGTCCACCATCACCACCCTGTTGGACCCGGCGACGGGCAACGGCAGCATCGTGGTGCTGGCCCCCGGCGGCGTCAGCACGCCCGACGTCTACACGTTCGACCGCACAACAGTGGGCGGCGCCAGTTGGGTGCAGCGCCACACCGACACCACTTGGCTCAACGCCGTCAGCTTCTCCACCCCCGGCGTGGGCGACGGCCTGGCTCTCTACCTCTACAACCCCAGCAACGCCCCCGGTAGCCAGCTCGCACAGACGGTGGACGTGCTGCACCTGAACGGCAGCGACTGGCCTCAGCGGCAACGCTTGCCGGTGCAGGCCCCGCAGACCATTCAGGGCAGCGGCATCACCGGCACCACTGCGGTGCTCAGCACCTGCAAAGATGCCGGCGCCGCCGTCCAGTGCCTGTCGCTCACCGCGCGCGGCCAGGTGGTGGATCTCACGGTCCCCACCGAGTTCGAAGAGGGCCCGGCCCTGTTGCTACCTGCTCCCAGCGCCTCCGTGCCTACCAACATCGGTAACGATGCCGTGCCGGCGGTGCTGCGCTGGGGACCCATTGCCAAGGCAAGCTGCTATGAACTGCAGATGAGCTTGGACCAGAACTTCAACGCCCCGGCGCTCGATGGCCTGCAGGTGCCAATGACCGTCGGCGGCTGTGGCGGCGGCCCAGGCGTCAGCACCAGCGCCACCTACCAACTGACGTCGGCGGTGTTCGCGCTGGTCACCAACCAGGCGTACTGGTGGCGGGTGCGGGTGCGCGCTACCGACGCGTCGGTGGCGAACGCCAGCTTCGGCGCCGTGGCCGGCAACCCCGGCGGCTTCGCCAGCCCCTGGTCCACGCCGCGGCTGTTCGTCGTCGTTCCCGTGGGCACCGCCTTCCTGACACTCAGCCCCACGCTCGGCAACCCCGGCTGGGGGGTTGGCACAACCGGAACGCTGTTCGTGCCCAGCGAGACGGTGCAACTGCTGTGGGATACCCCGGCCACCCTGCTGGCTACGGCATTCGTCGATGGTAACGGTGGGTTCACCGCCGGCATCACCATCCCGGCCAATGCGTCGGCCGGCCTGCACGTGGTGCGGGCCCAGGGCCTCAGCAGCGGGCGGGTGGCGGGGGCCGGGTTCATGGTCACAGTGCCTGGGGCGCCGGCGCCAAGCTTCCAGGGCAAGGTAAAGATTGGCGTGCCGGGCGGCGGCGAAGCGGCCCCGCCGGCGGGCTACCAGGTGCAGGTGTTTGTGCACAACACCGGCGTGGTCACGCCGCTCAACACCCAACTGGTGCAGACCGACGGCGGCGGCGTGTTCGCCGTCACGGTCAGCGGGCTGGCGGCCGCCAGCTACGACGTGCGGGTGAAGGGCAGCCACACCATTAGCCGCAAGCTCACCGGCGCGGCCCTGCCGCAGGCCGGCGGCGCCACGCCGCTCGACTTCGGCACCCTGCCCACCGGCGACCTCAGTGGCGATGACGCCATCCTGGGTGTCGACTACTCGGCCATGGTGTCGAACTTTGGCCTCACCGGACCGTTGGCCGTAAGCGGTGGGGGCATCGCGGCCTATGCGAGCAACGACGCCGCGCCGGTGCGGGTGCGGCTGGCCACCGAGGCGGGCGCGATCGATGCGGGGGCCACCTTCCGAGTGGACGTGGTGGTGGAGAGCGGACGGCCCATCGATGCGATGGACGTGCTGCTGCGCTACGCGCCGGACCGCCTGGTGTTGGTGGACGCCGATGGCCGGCCCGCCAGCGGAGCACGCCGCGGCAACGACCTGCCGGTGGTGCTGCGCAACCGGGCCGACGCTGAGACGGGCACCCTGGAGTTCGCGAGCGGGGCGCTGCCGGGCGAGCCGGTGCGCGGCACGCTCACGGTGGCCACGCTCTACTTCACCGCGCTCACGCCGCTAACGGGCGATGTGCTGCCGCTGCGCCTGGAGTACGGCGGCATCCCGCGCACCGCTGCCTACTACCGGGGCGAGGCGGTGCCGGCCCAATAGTGGAAGAGACCGGCGGCAGATTCGTCAGACCCGCAGAGCAAAGATTAAGATCCCGTAATGCGTTAGATCACTTGACCGGAAGCATTTTTGGCGCTACTTTGGCGACAAATGCACGGTGGCAGTGGCACACGGGAGGCACATACTCATGAGGCGATTGGACATGCACGTTCGAGGTACGTTTGCAGTGGGCACGGCGTGGCGCCGCCGGCTCGCGGCGCTGGTTGGCGTCGCGGCGCTGGCCGTGCCGCTGTGGCCCGGCGCTGTGGTGGCGCCGCCCGCAGCCGAGAGCGCTGTTCCCGCGCCGGGTTTGGAGTGGAAGGACGTGCGTCCGCCGATGACGGATGACGCGGACACCACGGACACCGACGGGTTCCGGCACCTGCCGGACTTCGGCGGCGTGCGCCACGCACTGGCCGTCGCGCCGAATGGCGACCTGTTCGCAGCGGGCACCGGCGCCGACGTGGACTCTGACCAAGACGGCACCTGCACGAGCCTCGTAGATGCCAGTCAGACTGGCGGCGGCGCCTGTTTTAACGCCGCAATCGTTACGCCGGCAATCTTCAAGTCCACCGATGGTGGCATGAAGTGGCGGTCGGCCCCGGTGTGGGGCGCGAGCACGCTGGCGGGCGCCACGGTGGGTCTGGGTACCAGCATCCAGAAGATTGCTGTGTCGCCCAAGTACCCCACCGATAACTTTGTGATGGTGCTATTCAGCTTGGCGGCAGCCGGCGCGAACACCAACGGCGTGGCGTTCTCCATCGATGGTGGCGCCACCTTCCCCAGCGCAGCGACGACTGGCGCCACCGCAGGCGCCACCACCTTCGCAACAGTGCTCCTGAAGAGCATTGCGCTCTCCCCGGACTTCAGTTGGGCCGACGGCAACGGCTCCATCGCGTTCGGCGGGACCAGCGCCACGGCCAACAACCTGACGCAGGCGTCGACCAGTGTGTGGAAGGCTGCCTCGGCGGCTAACCGCGGCACGACCGGCGGCGGCCTCGGCGCGCTGACGCCGGTTACCATGACGGCGGACGACTTCAACACCGCCACCGATGGGATCATCGACGTCTCGTTCACCGATGGTGTGGGCACAATGGCGTTGGCGGCGCTGTATGTAGACAGTGGCGTTGGCACCTGCGCCGCCGTGGTCGCCGCCAACACGCTGCCCGACTGCGCCGCTGGCACGGCCATTGTGGTAGCCTCCTTTGCCACGCTCGGCAAGGTGGCGTTCGACGATAGCTACACCCTGGGTGGCGTCTTCTTTGCCGCTTTTACCGATGCCGCCGCCTTTGGCGGTGTGTTCCGGTTCACCGGGTCGGCGTGGGAACGCAAAACGCCATTCAGCGGCAATTGTTCCGGCGGCGTAAGCGACCTGGCTATCTCGGGCAACGGCGCCACCACCCGCATGGTGGCAGGGTTGCTGGGCTCGAACCAGGCGTGCCGCACCACGAACGAGGGGAGCACTTGGAGCGCAGCCGAGGCCGATGTCGGCGATTCGGTGTGTGACCAGTGCAAGATCAACACGGTGGGTGCGCAGCCTACGGTTGCGGCCAACCGGGCAACCCCTAACGTGGTCTACTGGGCCACCTCCACCGTGTCGACGGCCACCCGTGCGGGTGGTGGCGTGGCACGCAGCACCGACACCGGGAGTTCGTGGGCCGACACCGGACTCATCAACGAGCCGGCGAACGTCAACACGAGCCCGCGGCCGGTGAATGACCAGGTGGTGTTTGCGAACGTCCGCATGAACAACTCGTCCGGTTGCACGGGCAGCGGCACGTGCAACCGGCACCTATTCCTCACCGAGAACTTCGGCGCCAGCGCTGGCTGGAAGCGTGTGCTGCGCTACGGCGGCGCCGACGTGAGCCTTGCCCCCATCCCAGGGTCGTTCACCACGGACAATACGCTGTACATCCGGCGCACCAATTCCACCGCCGACAACCTGCTGAAAAGCAACGACGGTGGCCGGACCTGGAGGAAGACCGCTGCTGACCCGTTGGCAAACAGCCCCGATGCCTTCGAGCTGCTGTCGGCGGACTCGACCCGCAGCGGGTCAGTGGTGTTCATTGGCGGCAGTAAGGGCCACGTAGCAGCCAGCACCGACGGCGGGTCGAGCTGGACGCTGCTGGCGAAGGACTTCGGCACCGGCCTCGACGAGTTCGATTTCATCGATAACGCGCGCACGATGTACATCGTCACGGCACAGGATACGGACAACCTGCGCAAGCTGTGGTGGACCGGCGACAGTGGCGCCACGTTCACCCAGATTGGCGACGCGACCACGGCGTGGGGCACTGGTAACCCCGCCACCGTGCCGTTTTCCACCCTGATCAGCGGTGTCGATAAGACGACCGGCAAGGGAACCGTGCTGGTGGTGGCCGCCAATAGCGGCACCGGTACCATCAGCAATACCGATCTGTACCGTTATGACCTCTCGGCGGCGAGTGCGACATGGGTGGACGGCGGTACCGACCAGAACTGGACCTCCAACACCGAAATCGCCACGCCGGGCGTGGGCGATGGCTTCACATTGGTGCTGTGGCGCACCGGTGAGTTGGTGCGCACGGCGACCCCGCTGAGTACCAACTCGACCGACTGGACTAACCAGCGGCAGAAGATGCAGACCGAGCGTTCGGCGAACGCGGCCGACTTCACGACCTGCCAGAATGCGGACGGCGCACCCTGCCTGTTGACGCCCGGCGCAGGCCGGTACATGGTGATGACGCTGCCCGCCGATTTCCAGGCGGGCCCGGCCCTCACCGCACCGGCAGCCGGTAGCACGCTAGCAACCAACGTTGGCAACGACGGGGTACCCGCCGTATTCCGCTGGAGCGCAATTGGCCGGGCCGCCTGCTACGACCTGCAGATGAGCCTCGACAACGACTTCAGAGCACCGGCTCTTGACGGCGCCGCCGTGCCATTCGGTGCTGGCTCCTGTGGCTTCGGCGCTGGCGTTAGCACCGGGGCAAGTTATCAGGTCACGTCGGCGGTGTTTGCTTTAGCGTCCAGCCAGACCTATTGGTGGCGTGTACGTGTGCGTGCGTCTGACGCTTCGGTTGACAACACCAGCGGCAACCAGGCCTCGGTAAGCCCGTGGTCGACGGTGAACACCTTCACCGTCGTGCCGGCGGACACCTCGTTCCTCTCGCTCAGCGTCACGAGCGGCAACCCCGGCGCCAGTGTCACCGCCACCGGCTCGCTGTTTACGCCCACCGAGACGGTGCAGGTGCAGTGGGATACCCCAGCCGCCCTGCTGGCCGCGCCCGTGACCGACGCGCGCGGCGCGTTCAGCGTGAGCGTCACCATTCCGGCGGGCAGCCCCGTCGGGTTGCACCTGTTGCGGGCGCAAGGCACCAGTAGTGGCCGGTTGGCAGCAGCCTCGTTCCTTGTCACGGCGCCGGGGGCGCCGGCGCCAAGCTTCCAGGGCAAGGTGAAGATTGGCGTGCCGGGCGGCGGCGAAGCGGCCCCGCCGGCGGGCTACCAGGTGCAGGTCTTCGTGCACAACACCGGCGTGGTCACGCCGCTCAACACCCAACTGGTGCAGACCGACGGCGGCGGCGTGTTCGCCGTCACGGTCAGCGGGCTGGCGGCCGCCAGCTACGACGTGCGGGTGAAGG
>Ga0082335_1001562_pt1 | contig 47439 bp, 43 predicted proteins | sample Subgrocontami58m_FD_72375 | JGI IMG/M metagenome (GOLD analysis project Ga0082335, IMG submission 72375) | Subsurface groundwater microbial communities from S. Glens Falls, New York, USA - GMW37 contaminated, 5.8 m (SPADES assembly) (version 2) ... | reverse complement strand
AAAAATCGTTGTTTTCAGTTTCCTGAAAAAATTGTTTGGCAAATTGCCATCTTCGTTTATAATTACCTGTGAGATTAACAGTTCTCATGGGCGTCTCCTTCTTGGTTTGGGTTTTGCGGCTTCTACCGCCATCCCGGGTTTCTAAATATTTCAACCAGAAGGATACGCCTTTTTTATTACTTTTTAAATCAATTTACACACTTTAGTGTACATCACCTAGATTACATCCCGATTTGCTAAATTGCTTCCCAATATGTTATATTTAAGTCCTAGTGCTAAACTCCTAAATACTAGAATAAATTTAAAAATGGATACCACGGGTCATAAAAGTCAGTATCGCCTATCTTTACGGTCGATAGCAGCGTTAGTTATTGTTGTCTTTAGCTTTTCTGCTATTGTCCCTCCATGGCCGGTTTATGCCCAGCAGCCCCCTTCTCCATTAGGCGTAAATAATTTAAATTTGCCCTTGCCAGGAACATTAGTTACTCTAACTTCTAGCTTCACGCCTGCGATTGTTCGAGGCATTAAGATATTTCCTGACAACCCGCTTCGATTTGATTTTATTGTTGATCCAGGAGACTCAAAATTAGAGGAGGAGAAGTTCAAAGAAGAATCAACCAAACTCATCAAATATTTTTTAGCTTCCGTAACCGTTCCAGAAGACGAATTGTGGGTCAACCTTTCACCGTACGAAGGCGACCGAATCATTCCAGAGGCCTTTGGTGTCACGGAAATGGGCCGTGACCTTTTGGCACAGGATTACATTTTAAAGCAGTTAACGGCTTCATTGCTCTATCCCGAAGATGATTTAGGCAATGAGTTTTGGAAACGGGTGTATCAGAAAGCTTACGAGAAATATGGCACATCCGAAATACCCATAAATACCTTCAACAAAGTTTGGATAGTCCCAGAAAAAGCAGTTGTTTACACACATGGCAATACCGCTTTTGTCGCGGAGAGTCATTTAAAGGTGATGCTAGAAGGTGATTATTTAGCCCTTAAGGAAAACTTGAACAATGAAGAGATTGGAACGGATCAATTAGAAGAGCAAGATGTGGAAGAGATAAGCGACATTTCATCCGCAATTGTCCGCGAGGTCATCTTACCAGCGATTGAAAAGGAAGTGAATGAAGGCCAAAATTTTGCGCCTTTACGGCAGATGTATTATTCCATGATTTTAGCGACATGGTTCAAGCAGTATTTAAGAAAAAGTTTTCTAGGTAAAGTTTACATGGACCAAAACAAGATCGATGGCGTGGATATTGAGGATAAGGATGCCAAAGAAAAAATTTACGCACAATACCTTGAAGCATTTAAAACAGGCGTCTACAACTACATTAAAGAAGATTACGATCCAGCCACACAAGAAATAATCCCACGTAAGTATTTTTCGGGTGGATTTGAGGGAACGGTTTTATCAAAAACAGTCGTGTCGGACGAAGCGACTTTGGGTGAGATTCAGTCATTAGGGATACGCCCCCTCTCAAAGACCGTTTCGGTCTTGCTGGATTATATTCGAAAAAAAGGTGCTGAGGGAGCACCAAAGATCTCAAGAAGGGGCTTTCTTAAAAGTTTAGGCTTAGGAGGTGCTTACTTGGCAGCGAACCCTCAGGAGTTATTCGCCTTTGAGCGAAGAAGGGCATCTCACCCAAGTATATATGAACAGTTACTTCAAACTCCAGATGATGAACTCGATATAGAAAAACTTAAAGAAGCGGTTTTATCAGTCCCTGATTCTGGGGATGGGGATGATTTGTATGCCTGGCAACGACTTGTTGATCGCCTTGCCGATTTGAAAGAGGCAAAATTTGGCCGATTGAATTTAAACGCATTGACTTCGGATTCCTCACGATTTACCTTAAGAGAGGCTGTTCGAATGGTTAGTAAATTAAAGGAACTGGAGAGCCATCACGAACCGCTTTTAAGGAACATTTATAATTTTATTTTTCAAGAAAAAGGTTCTCAGGTTATTGTTGTAACTAATGAACAAGCTATAAATCTTGGTATGCTTCCGGATGGGTTACTCGGAAGGGCTGGCCCTGCTAAATATTGGGGTAGACCTAAAATATCTGGAATCGAACAATTTTTAGAAGGTCATATATCTGATAGTGATTTTATTGTTGGAGTGAGTGTTGGGAGGACCGTTGGATATTTTAGCGAACACTTCCCACAAATATATACTGAATATTCGGGCTCCCAATTTGGCCTAACTACATTAATTCATGAAATTGATCATGCACGGACAATGACATTAATGTTAAAAAAAGGAATAGATACTCCAACACCTAGTACGATATTCGCTGATCAAAAACATGCTTATTGGGTGGGGAGTTTAGCTGCAGGGTGGTTAAGGTTGCTACATTTAAGTGATGATCCTCTGGTAAATGTGCGCGGAAGCCATTCAATCGTTTCCAGGGAATCTGGTGGTGTCTTAAGCGAATTTGAAATGAAAGTTGTAAGACTTAATAAATCTGATCTCGAAGACATTAAAGAAAGAATTCAAGATATTGATGGTGGGGCAGGGATTTATGCAGCAATAGATTTACCTCTTGAGTGGATACCCAAATTTCGTAGGGAAAGTACTGGTGCATTTGCTGGCATAGCCGCTTTATCCACAAAAAGACACCCAACTGCGAGCGGTGATCGCGCAACGACAGGGAAAGATGAAGCGGTGTTGGCGGAAAAAACAAAAGAAGATTATATCCAAGAACTTAAAAAAGCGTATGCACAGGTAAAGGAAGGCGAGGTTCGACGCATTGATTTGACGAACAGTGGCTTAGTGAATTTAAAGCATGGAATAGTTGCCCAGAGTTTTCCACTAGCCGAAGAAAAGGGGAGTTGGGGGGAGGCAGCAGGGTATTTGAAACTGGGAATAAATTTAGAAAAAGTGGAGGTGCTGATTACCCGAGAGGGAGGGCAGCTCAAATTAACGTTTATCGGAACAAAGAAAGACAAAGAAGCGGTACAGAGTGACAGGTTATGGGATAGTGAAAAATTTATCTATCAGACTAAAGAGGATGAAAAGAGTCAAGCTATCCAAGCGCTTAAAGAGGCTTATGCCAAGGTACCGGAAGGCGAGGTTCGACGAATTGATTTGACGAACAGTGGCTTAGTGAATTTGAAGGATGGAAAGGTTGCCAGCAGTTTTCCACTAGCCGAAGAAAAGGGGAGTTGGGGGAAGCAAGAGTCTTTGAAATTGGGAATAAATTTAGAAAAAGTGGAGGTGCTGATTACCCGAGAGGGAGGGCAGCTCAAATTAACGTTTATCGGAACAAAGAAAGACAAAGAAGCAGTACAGAGTGACTGCTTATGGGATGGAGGAAAATTTATCTATCAGGCAGGGGAAAAGGAAGCAGAACAGAAGCAGAGGAAAGAAAAAACAAAACAAGAGCTCAAAGCAGCCTATGCTGAAGTACAGGAAGGCGAGGTTCGACGCATTGATTTGACGAACAGTGGCTTAGTGAATTTAAAGCATGGAATAGTTGCCCAGAGTTTTCCACTAGCCGAAGAAAAGGGGAGTTGGGAGAAGGCAGCAGGGTATTTGAAACTGGGAATAAATTTAGAAAAAGTGGAGGTACAGATTACCCGAGAGGAAGGGCAGCTCAGATTAACATTTATCGGATACAAAGAACAAGGAAATGTGCAAGAGTCTGGTAGAAGTCAGTGGGTTTGGAAGGATGAGGCATTTGTCTACTTTTCAAAAGAGGAACAAATAGCGGATATCATTCAAGATTATAATCTTACAGAACTCGTTTCCAGTCACGCCGGTGATCCCTACATTCTTTCTTCTTATCTTATGATTACAACAAACTTGCCTCCGGAAACGGTCCGCAGGATAGTGACTCATTCATTTCGTGGAATAGGGGGATTCAATCCGGATGTGCCTTATCGAGATGATTATACGCTGACATCCGATACAGTCACTCTAGAGCAGTATCCAGCAACGACTGAAGAATATTCTGTGGTGATTAGAGGACAAGTCCAAGGAGATTATTCTTTTGTCCAATTTGAAGGGGATCGTCGAAGAATTGTCTCCGTTGATGACCAAGGGAATTTTTCCGTCCGATTTATCTTGCAAAGAGGACAAGAGATCCATTTGGAGGTTTTTGGTTTTGATGAGGATAGAGGAGAACGCAGCCAACCGCAGAACATTACCATTCAACAAAGTAGTCCCCCAAAAGATGCGATTCAAACGCTAGAGGAGCTGATGCAAAAGCGGCAAGATGTTATGGAAAAAATTGAACAAAATCCCGAACAATTCCGATATGTGACGCGCCATATTGAATTGGGCCTGCTTATACATTTTACAGAATCCGAAGAAGAGGGGTTTCAATATTTAGAAGACAAGATTGCGCAAACGGACAATGAACTTCTTAAGCGACTCTATCAGGCTATTAAAATAAAATTCAAGAAAATAGATCAATTAAAGTTACCAGAAGATTTTAAAGATGATCAAAAGCTCTATTTTTATCAAAAATATGCTTGGTATGAAATGACTAGGCGTTTAGGGTTTATTGAGAATGGAGAAGAGCCAAATCTCCCGGGAGTGATTTTAGCTTTAGAACAGGGCTTAGGAAAAACACTCGTTGTTTTAACGGCTCTTCGTGATCACGAAGAAGGAGCGATGATCATTGCTCCCAATGCGGTGGTTAGTTCTTGGGGAGAACAAGAGGGTTTATTTTTTGATAACAAGAGGTTGGTCGAGATTAAAGGAAGTGGACCTGAGAAAACTGAAACAATCGAGAAGGCCGGCAAGGTTCCCAAAGTTGTCAATGTCGAATATTTACGGGTTGGAGAAAAAACACAAACGCGGCGTGTTGAAGCGATGAATACTAACCCTGAGCAATTCGTTGTTTTAGATGAAAGTCAGTTTATCAGCCGTACAGGTTCCCTCCAGACAGAAACAGCCCGGGCTTTGCAAGGCAGTGCTAAAATATTGGTGAGTGCCACACCGTTTTCAAATCTTAAGACAGCCAGAGCTGTACTTAAATTTTTAGAGGAAGGGTCAAGGGCCTATGATGACAGTGGGGTTTTTAAAAGACTATTTCAATCGAATGACCCTGAGTCTTTAAGGCTGCTGCACTTTTTATTTGATCAATTTGTCATTCGCATCAAAAAGGAACATGTCTTTAGACAGCAGGAAGTAGGAAAGCCTTTAAAAAAGAATCGCCTACCGCGTAAAAAAGAAGTTGATCCCAAAGAGTTAGGTGAATATGAATTAACCATGGATCAAGCCGAGTCACTATTAACTCTTTTTACAGATTGGCCGACATGGCAAAGGGGACAAATTGAGAGAGAACAACAATCTGATCGTATTACTGAGGATGATGCGATTCTAAGGAGAGGACGTGGGGAAAATTACTTTTCTAAAGTTCATTCTTTAAGACAAGTCGTTAATGATCCAAGATACATTGGTTTGGAAGCAGAATCTCCTAAACACAGGAAGATGGATGAGATTATTGAAAGAGAGGTAGAAGCATTAAAGGGAAAGGTGGTTGTTTTCGCACGATATCGAGAAGAGGTAAAAGCATACCAACGAAGATTTGCCCGGCACGGGGCTGTGACATTTTATGGAGATACGGGAGAAGAGTTTCGAACGAATGGTGCGGGCAATATTGTTGATCGAAAGGGGAAAGAGCAAAAATATAAAATTGAAAAGGGGCGGTCTCCTTTTGTATCAGAGGAAGGAGTGCCATTAACGCCGCTGGATTACAATCGTCATGCCTTTCAGAATGATCCAAATGTGAAGGTATTGGTGGCGACTTATGAAACAGGATCATTGGGAGTGACATTTACAGCCGCCAATGCCGTGATTCGAGATGATTTGGCCAGAGATTACACAGAACAGTATCAAGCCGATGACCGAGCCCACAGAATAGACAATGAGCGGCTTAAAGGGGAAGTGAGATACTACAATTTGATTTCAAGGTATCCTGAAGAATTTTTGCAGGCAACACAAGGACTTTTCTTAGTGCAGAATACCCAGACAGGTGAACGCAATATTTTATCTGGTGAGAAAGCTCTAGTTTTTGCAGCCGATCCAGTTTACAGAACCGTAAATCTTTATGAAGGATTTTTTAGACAGGGAACGTATGATCAAGTGCAGCACGGGAATTTAGACACCCAAAGACGAATTTTTACATTAATCTTAGATGGTTTACAAGGAGAAGAAGAGATCAGCGCGCTGAGCAATCAGCGATTACGAGAACAGATGCCATTTTTGTTTGATACTTCTCCACCTGGTACTCATTCGGGAATTGACGGAGATGGAGCAGCATTGGGAAGCGATGCCGCGATGAAAGCCAGTGCGCAATCAGAGGTTGGGGGGATTAATTTAGATGCGAATATGCTAGAATTAGAAGAGCGGGGTAGCACAATACCAATAATTCCAGGGGTTCCTTGTTTGGACGCAGACAAGAATTGGGATTGTCAGGAGTACGACTTTCAATATTTAGAAACTATTCCGATTAATGGTTTCACGCCCATCATTTTTCAAATCACACCCACCAATCTGCCGGCCTTTCTTGGCGCGTCAGATAACGAGGAAAGGCCGCTGGAATTGAGTCATCGTTGAAATGAAGTCCCCCAAAATTTCCGAATTTACATTAATCTCCTGTTTAACTCCCCTTAAATTCCGCCACGAGGGATTGGAGGGAGGCCTTGGCATCGCCAAAAAGCATACGCGTATTATCAAAGTAGAAGAGTTCGTTTTCAATTCCCGCAAAACCGGTATTCATTGAGCGTTTGAGGACAAAGACGGTTTTGGCTTTATCGACGTTGATGATAGGCATGCCGTAGATAGGAGAGGATTTATCGTGACGAGACGCGGGATTAACCACGTCATTAGCGCCAATGACAACCGCGACATCGATTGTTTCCATTAAGGGATTGACCGCATCCATTTCATTGAGCTGATCGTAGGAGACATTGGCTTCGGCCAATAAAACATTCATGTGCCCCGGCATCCGTCCGGCCACGGGGTGAATCGCGTAACGGACTTCCACGCCATTTTTTTCTAAAAGTTCCCCGAGTTCGCGTAAGACATGCTGAGCTTGAGCCACGGCTAAACCATATCCGGGAACAAACACCACCGATCGCGCGGCCTCTAAAACAAGATAAGCGTCCTGTACCGAAATCGCGTTGACCTCCCCTTTAATACCTTCGCCCTTCTTTTTTTGCACGACAGAACCAAACCCGCTGAAAAGAACGTTAGCCAATGAACGGTTCATCGCTTTACACATAATTTGGGTTAAAATAATACCGCTGGCACCGACGAGCGAACCGGCCACAATCAGCATACTGTTGATAATGACAAATCCTGTCGCGGCTCCAGCCATACCCGAATAACTATTCAGAAGAGAAATCACAACCGGCATATCGGCCCCGCCGATAGGGATCACCACTAAAACGCCTAAGATAAGGGAAAGAACCATGATTAAAATAAAGAGAGGATAATTGCCAGCGGGATTCATGCAGAAAATAATACCGCCGATAACCAAGACCAATAAAATAAGTGAATTGACAATCTTTTGCCCTTTAAATAAAATTGGTTTTCCTGTCATTATTTCTTCTAATTTTGCCCAAGCCAGGACACTTCCCGTAAAAGTTACTCCTCCAATGAGAACAGCTAAATAAGTGCTGATGGTGGTTAAAAGGGAGACTTCAGGTTGGTAATGATACGAAGACCATCCTACAATAAAACTCGCCAAGCCGCCCGAACCGTTCAAAAGTGCCACCATCTGCGGCATCGAGGTCATCGCGACTTTAAGAGCTATAAAAATACCAATGGCTGTCCCAATCATTAGCCCCACGATAATCCACTGGAATTCCAAACCTTTGGTCAAGAGTGTCGCGACGATGGCTAAAAGCATACCAATCGCTGAGAGAAGATTGGCGTTTCTAGCTGTCGCGGGTTTGCTTAAACCTTTAAGGCCGATGACAAAAAGGATAGACCCCGCGATATAAAGGAAATTAATGAAAATATCTAAATTCACTTTTTAGCTCCCGGTGTTTCATTGGATTTTGTTTTAAACATTTTTAACATGCGATCCGTGACTAAATAACCGCCCACCACATTAATCGTGGCAAAAATGACGGCGAGTGTCCCTAGAACAGTGCAAAAGGTGCTGCCAGGCGTTAAACCCGTTGCTAATAGAGCGCCGACAACCGTAATCCCTGAAACGGCATTAGAGCCTGACATCAAGGGCGTGTGTAAGATCGAAGGGACCTTCGAGATAAGCTCAACGCCTAAGAAAATCGCGATGACAAAAAGAAAAATGAGATTAATAAAACTGAACGGATCTAAAACATGGGTTTCCATTTTAAAACCTTTCAATAAATTTCTAATGTTTAATTGACCTAATTTCTAACTAATTCTCCAATTTTTTAAATGTCTAATTTTGGTCATTGTTTTTTCATTCATTAGTTATTGTTTAGGTTAATTAGGAATTAGCAATTAGTCATTTTAACTTTTTTATCTGTTCATTTACTATCTTTCCTTGATGCGTAATCAAGCATCCTTTAATAATTTCATCTTCTGGATTAAGCTTAAATATTTTTTGGTCTTTATCCCAATAGGATTCAATTAAATTAACTAGATTGCTTGAATACATTTGGCTCGCGTGCACGGCGACCCGCCCTGGCAAGTTGCCCAGACCGATAATTTTAACGCCATTGATGACAACTTCTTCGTTTAATTGAGCGCCTTCAACGTTTCCGCCACTTTCGACAGCTAAATCAACCACGACTGTTCCCGGTTTCATTTGCGCGATCATATCCTGGGTGATAATAATGGGCGCTTTGCGTCCAAAAAGTTGAGCGGTCGTAATGACAATATCCGCATTAGAGCAGATTTTTCCCATTTCTTGACGCTGTTTGGCAAGCTGTTCAGGCGTTAAGGCCTTGGCGTACCCTTGGCTCGTCTGGCCGGTTTCCCCTAAATCGATTTTAATAAATCTGGCTCCCAAAGATTTTACCTGTTCCTCGACAACAGGGCGTGTATCAAAGGCTTCAACTCGCGCGCCTAAACGTTTGGCGGTGGCGATTGCTTGAAGACCAGCAACTCCCGCGCCAATCACAAATACGCGTGAGGGAGCAATCGTTCCGGCGGGCGTCATCATCATCGGTAAAATACGGTCCAGGCGTTCAGTTGCTAACACAACAGCAACGTAACCAGCTAAATTGGCTTGGGAACTTAAGGCATCCATTTTTTGAGCAAGGGTAGTTCTGGGAATCATTTCCATGCTGATCGCGGAAATATTATTTTTGGCAAAAGCATCGATTAATTGCGGTTCATTAAAAGGATCAAGAAAGCTGATATGAATGGAGCCTCTTTTAAGTAAAGGAATTTCTTCCACGGAAGGTTTGCGAACCCGTAAAATAATATCAGAGGAAGAAAGAAGGCTCTTTCTATCTAAAATTTGAGCGCCGGCTTTCTTATATTCCTCATCAGATGCCCGTATGGTTGCGCCTAATGCGGGTTCTACGGCTATCTGAGCGCCTTTTTTAACTAACCGGTCAACGGATGAGGGAATAAGGGCGACTCGTGTCTCGCCAGGAAAAGTTTCTTTAGGAATTCCAATCAGCATGTCCCACCTTTACTAAAAATTGCTTGTAAAAATAAATTTGATTTTATTAGAATACCAAAAGAAAAAATGATGTCAAGTAAATTTATTATTTTGAGGCTTGACAAGTGCCCAAAGAGATGTAAATATATTGCAATTATGTCCCATCCGTTAGGAACAGTCGAGCGTCCTTTACGAGTTGCCATCGTTGGCAGCGGGCCCAGTGGCTTTTATGCCGCCGAACCTTTAATTAGTAGTCCTGTCAAGGTTAAGGTTGATATGTTCGACCGTCTTCCCGTTCCTTTTGGACTTGTCCGTTACGGTGTCGCCCCCGATCATTCCAAAATTAAAAATGTCATTAAAGTTTATGAAAAAATAGCTCTGAATCCAGCCTTTGGTTTTTTCGGCAATGTAGAGGTGGGAAAAGATATTGTAGTTGAAGAATTAAAGCAATTTTATGACGTGATTCTTTTTACCTGTGGAGCTCAGACCGATAAAAAAATTGGGATTCCAGGGGAAGATTTGTTGGGAAGTCACACGGCCACGGAATTTGTCGCGTGGTACAACGGTCATCCCGATTACGCGAATCGAAAATTTGATTTGTCCTCTGAAGCAGCCGTTGTTGTCGGGCAAGGAAATGTGGCGATGGATGTCAGCCGTATTCTTTGTAAAACGGTTGACGAACTTAAAAATACGGATATTGCTCAGCACGCTTTGGAGGCCTTAGCACAAAGTAAAATTAAGGAAGTTCACTTAATTGGACGACGCGGCCCCGCGCAGGCGGCATTTACCTCTCCTGAAATTAAAGAATTTGGGGAGCTTGCCGACTGCGATCCTTGGGTGGAGCCTCAAGATTTAGTTTTAAATGAAGCCAGTCAAAAAGAACTTGAAAATCCATCCAACGCGGCTAAAAAGAAAAATTATGAGATTCTAAAAAATTTGGCCGCTCTCCCAGAACGCAGAAAACAAAAAAAGTTTTTTATCCATTTTTTGAAAAGCCCGGTCTCTCTTCTAGGAAATAGCCGCGTTGAGAAATTAATCTTAGAGAAAAATGTTTTATCTGGGGAAGCCAATAATCAAAAAGCTAAAGGGACTGGTGTCAAAGAAGAATTGCCCTGCGGTATCTTTTTTAGAAGTGTGGGATACAAGGGAGTCGCCATCTCTGGGGTTCCTTTTGATGAAACAAAAGGAACTTTCCCTAATAAAGAAGGCCGTCTCTTAAATAATGGTCAAGTTGCGCTTGGATTGTACGCGGCCGGTTGGATTAAGCGTGGGCCCAGTGGCGTGATTGGCACCAATAAGCCCGACAGTGAAGAGACGGTCAAGAAAATTTTAGAAGACGCGCCGCAATTAAAGCCTTGTGTGACTCCAGATACCAATGCCTTGAAGGATTTTTTAAAGAAAAAAGGTCTTCGACCGGTCAGTTTTGAGGATTGGAAAAAAATTGATGCGGCTGAAATAGAACGAGGCATCCTTTCGGGCAAACCCCGCGAGAAGTTTGTTAAAAAAGAAGATATGCTGAAAATATTGTAATCCCTCCGCAATTTTTCCCTAGCCAGCGTCCCATTTTAGCTTATTTGTATATAGAATAATATTTGTTTTAAAATCAATGAAGAGCCCTTGACAAAAGTAAATTATGTGTTATATTTTAACTACTAGTGGAAAAATCAATGATTCCTTAAGGAGGGTTGTTCATCATGAAAATCAAATTTTGTTTATTTTTTGTTTATTTTTTTAGCGTTATCTCTTCAGTTTCGGCAAGTATTATTGATACAGATTTGTTAGGAATCAAAGAAGGTAGTGTGGTCAATTTAGATAAAAGTACTCTTCCCGCAAGCCTTCCCTCGGTTATTGTGGTTGCCATCGATGATGGTAGTTTAGGTTTTAAATCCACCCCAAAGTTTAAATTGCCCCATGGAAAACTAATCAAAATTCTAACTGATGGGACAACCAGTTCGGCCATATCTTTTAAATTACAAAAAACAGGAAACATTTACTGGGCGGTTTTACCGGACGCATTACCTGAAAGTAATAGGGATTTTTTGCCTAACGAAGAATTTTATGTTGCGGTCAACGATGTTTCTTCTCAAAGAGTTAAAGTCGGAACGAAAGCTGAGCTGGCTTTAATTCCTGAAACGGATAATTTACATACCGTTGTCTCGGATGAAGATGAAGTGGTCCCCGAAGGTGAAAAATCCGTCATGGCCACCGTCATTGCTTTTAGATCTCAAGAAAATTCGATTCCCATCCTTTTAGATATGGAAAAAAGTGAACTCCTTCAGACGCCCACTTCAACAGGTTCTAATTTCCAAGGATATTTGCCGTATGGCATGGGTGAAAGAGTGTCGGGAAAAGGTTTGTATGATCTTATTGCGGAGGCTTTTAAGTTTGAAAAGATTTTAGCCGCTATCGAAGACACAAGAGAAGATTTAAATAGTCCTGATTTTAAGGCCGGCCCGGCAATTCTTGAGTTTAACACATTCTTACTTACCATACTCGGGCTTCCTTCAACAGATTACGATACCATCGTTAATATTCTTTTAGAAAGTATTGACACCGTTGTCGAGTCTCTTGGCAGTCAGTTGGCCCTAGAAGCATGGAACGTGATCAGAGCTAAGCTGGTTGAGAGTGTCAACACAGAAGGTGGTCAATATTACATTACGAGCCTTTACTATGGCATCCTTTGGAACAGTTTTAGTGATGATGGTATCCATCAGTCTTTAGGAGAGTTTCTTACAGCCGTCGTTAAGGCATTATATACCCCAGGTCAAAGCAAAGAAGCGCTTAAGGAGGTATTCGCGCCTTTGAATGACAATCTTAAAGCGAAATTCGTGAAAAATTTAGATGATTTGGCTAAATCAATGACGTACGATCCTGCCAATTCAGATAATATTAATAATTACGCCCTTTTGAGAGGGCTCATCAATAAAGTAGTGATTGATATTATTGAATTAATACCGGCAGATGATTTATACACGACACTTCTTGCTCTAACCAGCGATTGCCGTATCAAAAACGATATTCAAGTAACTTACCCAGGCATCAGCGTTCCTGATCCCGTAACATTAGCGGCTAATCAGCCTGCGGAGAAATGCGACCTCGATCCTAAACTCCCCGGCATCTATACGTACTTGACCACAACCGAAGATACTCACGAGGAGATTAAGGCGAAGGTTATTGGATTTTTAGAGACAATCGTGGATATGCTTACCGATGTGGATAGCTTTAGTGATATCATCAGCAAAGTTGTCAGTCGCATCGAAAGCGGCGAGTATACAACCGATGAAGTGATCGACTTCCTTTTGAAGCTTGGCTTTATTAAAGAAGCTCCGTCGGATAGGGATGCTTTCATCGCGTCGGTCATAATGATTTTAGATGGAATCAAAGATACAAGCCGTTTCAATGACGGGTATCTTCATGTTCAACCCGCGGATCAAGTGATGGGCATTTACGTTGATCCAGACAATCCAGTTGATTTTAAAATCAATTTTGACGAAATAAGATAAACGTTTTAAAAAACAAAAAAACCAGGTGGTCAATGGACTGCTTGGTTTTTTTGTTTATTCCACCACGCAATCCGTGGGGGGAGGATTTGAGCATGGAAGAAGTCTCTGAAGTAATAAAGTAAAAAAGTATTTGCCTTTTTTACTTTCCAATGGTATTCTTTGGGTAGGAGGTGAAAGAATATGTTAGCTAAATTAACGCGCGGTAACCAAATCACGATTCCTAAAGAGATTGTGCTCCAAGCCCGGCTAAAACAAGGAAACGATTATTTAGATATTGAATATTCCGATGGCTTGATTTACTTAAAGCCCATTGAGCTGGAAGAAAGAATCCCGCATGAGGTCCTCGAAAAATTCCAATCCCAAGCCGCTAAAATGGAAAAAGGCGATGTTTTGCTTAAAGGCCAAGAAGCCGAAGGGTTCTTAAAAAAGCGAGCCAAGAAATAATGGATTTTCTTTACAAGAATAAATTTTTGAAACGTTTTGATCATTACGGCAAAGAAGAACAGGCCATCATTATCGCGGCTGACCAAGAAATACGTGGTTATTATCAAACGCGTCATGCCCCGCAGGGTTTGCGAATCAAGAAATTGTACGACAATAATCAGGGAAAAACGTTTGAAGCGCGGGTCTCGGATAAAATTCGTATTCTTTGGGTAGAAACGGGTGATGCCGTTTATTTTGATTTTATCGGTTCACATGATGAAGTAAGGCGCTACATTAAAAGTTTTCGATAAATTTTACTCCACCACGCAATCGGTGGGGGAGGGTTTAAGCATGAGATCCGCGGTCGCGGGATTTTGCTGCAGGGTGGCAATGAGGGTATCGGATCCTAAGCGGCGGTGGAAGGCGCCCAAACCTTCGCCGTTTTGTTTGTTGGTTTCGTAATGCTTAAATAGCGTGTCAATCACAACCGTTAATTTTTCGCGCGGCACAGAGCGCAGATACATTTTTTCCCCATCACCGGAAATCAAAGGTTTCCCTTGAAATCGGGCTGATTCATCCCCAAATAATTTAAACTGATATCGATCCATACCCGTGCCGACCAATCCAATTGTTTTTGTCGCCGGACGAAAGCACTGACGTTCGCATCCCGTTATGCCGATGGATTCGGCCATATCTCCCCAGCCCATTTTTTCTAATTCATCCATTAAATAGGGCTCCAATTTTTCTGAATCGGTATACGTTAAACGGCACGTGTCGCGGCCGACGCAGGCCCCAGAGAGCGTCCGAAGTTTGGAATAGGATTTCCCGTTACGTTGTCCGTAGCCATATTTTTTAAGTTCCGCTTCAAATTCTTTTTTCGCGGCCTCGGGAATATTCGTAAAAAGGATATCTTGATTAGGCGTTACCATCAATTCAATGGGATATTTAAGAATCAAATCCTTGACCATAGTTTTTAACTTCCCATTCGGGCTGGCATCGGTCAATCGTCCATTTTCAATAAAGGCTCCGTAGGCCCACAGTCCGTTACTAGGCTGCTGCCACCAGCCAAAATGCAATTGGCGGTCGCCGTAATCGTGATTCGGATCTGGTTTTCCTAAAGGGAAACCTAAGCGGGCGGTGACCTGATCGCGATACCAATCGATTCCCATTTTTTTAACAACATATTTAAGTCGCGCCCAAAAACGATTCTGCCGATCCCCCCATTCTTGTTGGATTTGAACAACCGCGTCGAGCGTGGGCATCAATTGCTCTTCAGTCACAATCCCTAAGGGAAGCCCTAACGTTGCCAGGGCAGGCTTGCCGTTTCGTTCCCCCTGGCCGCCGCCAATGTAAATTTGAAATTGAGCGACTTTCCCGTTTTCAACAATAGGAGCGACCGATAAATCATTGGTGCGGTGTTCAACGCAGTTGTCGGCAATGATTTTGCCGGTTTTCGAATCGCGATGCACCGTCGAGAAGGCAATCTTAAATTTACGATTTAAAAGATTGGGCCCATACTGAAAGGATTCTTCGGGTTTGCGGATATAATTAGGGTCAATGGCGAATATTTCAATGTAAGGCGCTAAGGGAAGCTGAAAATAATCGGCAACCTTTTGGGTCCAGGCATTCGCGTTAAAAATGTCTGAAAATGGGGAGAGGGGACAAGCCATGACATTTCGGGTATTATCCCCGCAACCGTTAATCGAGCGTTTCCCCGCTTCCGCTAGACGTTTGACGATTTCAAGAACGCCGGGTTTTTTCACCCAGTGGAATTGAATATTTTGACGGGTTGTCAGCCGAAGAGAAGTATGTCCTTCGTTGCTCGTGGTATGCTTTTCTGAAAGTTCGTCAAAAAGAAGCCACTGTTCACGGGTAATGGGGCCGCCGCCCGGGTTCCCAACACGGATTAAATACATCCAATCTTTTTCATTCCCGGTTTGAGAACGATCGAATTCTAGATAAATACCGTAGGATTTCGCAAGCTGTTCGGCTTCCAAAATAATATCCGGCTTGCCATTGCGGAATTCCTCGTACAAGTTATTGCGCAAGCCGTTAGAATTAAGCTTGTTGAGCTCTTCCTTGGAGAATGCCTCACGCGGCGTTTGGAGATTGGGGGAAAAAGATTTTTTAGGCATAATAGAGCAATATAATAACTCGAATATCTTTGGGAAGTCAAGGGCTAAAAACTTTTAAATTTTTAAATCCAAAAGAAAAGTTCGAAAAGAAATGTTTGACAAAGTGTCAAATCATATGCTATACTTCATTTTGTTTATTTTTCGCAAAGGAGGTATAAAAATATGAAAATCTACTAATTTGAAAAACTGTTGTTCTTGTTCGGAAGTAAAATCAAATTTAAAAACAATTTTTGGAGGAAATGAACAATGAAAAAAATATTAGTTTTAACACTTTGTTTTGTGTTTTGTGGGGTCATTTTTAGTTTCGCAGAAGAACCGTTCAAGAAACACAATTGGGAAATAGGGCCAGAGGTTTCCTACATCCGTTACGAAGAGCCTAATGTCATGAAAGAAGAAGGCATCATGTACGGATTAGGTGGCTCTTACACCTACCACAACAATTTGATGTTGAAAGCCGAGGTCAATGGCAGTTACGGCGAAGTTGATTATTCCTCGACTGACACTGGAAGCATTGATAATATCCCTGATTATAAATTCGAAGTTAAGGGATTAATTGGTTATGATATTCCGGTCATGCAGTCAACTTATTTCACTCCTTTTACAGGAGTGGCTTATCGGTATCTCAATGACGATTCCTCAGGGATGCTGAGCACGACAGGGGCAGCCGGCTACGAGCGGGAATCGAATTATTTTTACAGCCCCGTTGGCGTTCAATTGTTAACTGATCTGAACAACGGCTGGACTTTAGGAGGCAGCGCTGAATATGATTATTTTTGGGCTGGAAAACAGCAAAGTCATCTAGGCGATGCCGTTGCTGGTCTAAACACTGTTGAAAATGACCAGAAATCAGGCTGGGGTGTCAAAGGCACCATTGACATCAAGAAAAAAGGCGAGACGCTGGATTTTCTGCTTCAACCCTTTGTCCGTTATTGGAGCATTGATCAATCGGATAGCTCTAACGTTACTTACAATGGAGTCATTGTCGGTTACGGTTATGAACCGGAAAATACATCCTTCGAGGCCGGAGCCAAATTAGCGGTTAGTTTCTAAGGTTATTTATTAAGTACGATCAATTTCACGAGAAGCCAGGATAGTTTTATTGTTTCAACTATCTTGGCTTTTCTTTCTATTGCCAAAGGGGATACCGCGTATCCCTCGATTCATAAAATTTCCTTAAGTCTAAAACTCGGGATAAATACCGCATTCCCCTTTTAAAATATTGTAAATTTTTTGAAATGCGGTATATTAAACTGTAGTTAAAGGTAATTCGCGATGGCAATAACTCAATCAAGAGAAATGGAACCTTACAAAGGCAGATTCTGGCATAAACAGCCGGACGGCCGGATTTTGTGCAATTTGTGTCCGCGCAACTGCATGTTGGCTGAAGGCCAGCGGGGATTTTGTTTTGTCCGTCAGAATATTGGCGGCGAAATGATCTTAACCACTTACGGTCGCAGCAGTGGTTTCTGCATTGATCCCATCGAGAAAAAACCTCTTAATCATTTTTATCCCGGGACAAGTATTTTGTCTTTTGGCACGGCTGGCTGTAATTTAGGATGTAAGTTCTGTCAAAACTGGGATATTAGCAAGTCCCGCGAATTTGATAAATTGGCGGATCAGGCAACGCCTCAAAAAATCGCCCAGGAGGCAAAAAAATTAGGATGCCGCAGTGTCGCTTTTACCTACAATGATCCTGTAATTTTCGCTGAATACGCGATGGATGTGGCGGATGAATGTCGTAAATTGGGGATTCATCCTGTTGCTAAAACCGCCGGATACATTACCGATGAAGCCCGTCCAGAATTCTACGCGCATATGGATGCGGCCAATGTCGATTTAAAAGCCTTCACGGAAGATTTTTATAAAAAATTAACGCTTTCCGCTTTAAAGCCAGTTTTGGATACGCTTGTGTACATCAAAAAATATACAAACGTTTGGTTGGAGATCACAAATTTAGTCATTCCCGGCGAAAACGATACTGACAAAGAATTTCACGAAATGTCAGAATGGATTTTAGAAAATCTCGGGCCGGATGTGCCGCTTCACTTTACTGCCTTTCATCCCGATTTTAAGATGCTGGATCATTCGCCCACACCGTCTTCGACTTTAACAAGAGCAAGAGAGATCGCTCTATCGCATGGACTGCATTTTGTTTACACGGGCAATGTGCATGATTCCAAAGGAGGAAGCACGTACTGTTCGAATTGTAGAAAACTCCTCATTGAACGTGATTGGTATGAATTAGGGAAATATCATATCCAAAAAGGACGATGCGCGTATTGTCAAACGCCTATTCCAGGGCATTTTGAAGATGAGGCTGGGACTTGGGGTTCACAACGAGTGCCTGTGAGGTTAAGTAATTTTTAAAAAAGTCTTTCCAAGAGAGAAAAAAAAGTTATACTAGCTCTTAGAGAAATTCTTTGGGAAAGGAGCTCAATTTTATGTTACCTATCAAAAGCATCATGACAACAAAGGTCATTTATGTCCACCCAGAAACACCTATTTTTGACGCTTTGGGTTTATTAACAAAGCACCGCGTCAGTGGTCTTCCCGTTGTCGATCCCAATATGCAGATTAAAGGAATTTTATCGGAAAAAGATGTCTTAAGAATTCTTTTGGATAAAAAACTAGATGGCAAAAAAACGGTTGAAGATTACATGACACGTAATGTCATCTGCTTTAGCGAAGATACGAGAGCCACGGATATTTGTAAATTTTTTATGAAGAGTCATATCCGTCGTGTCCCCATTTGCAAGGAAGGCAAATTGATCGGGATTGTCAGCCGCCGCGATATTGTGGGATTAATCTTAGAAGCTAAAAGTAAAATTTCCGATTTTCGGTATGATTGATAGGAGTAAAAAATGACGCAAGCCAAGGAACTCAATCGCGCGACCGTGAGCGCTTTACTTGAAGAAAATAGAATTTTTAAACCCAGCGAGGAGTTTAAAAAAGAAGCCCTCATCAAAGATGAAAGTATTTTTAATGAGGCCAAAAAAGATCCTCAAGCCTTTTGGGCCAAATGGGCGGATCAGCTTGTTTGGTTTAAGAAATGGGACAAAGTTTTGGATTGGAATCCGCCTTTTGCCAAATGGTTTGTGGGAGGGAAACTCAACGCCTCGTATAATTGCCTGGATAGGCACATCAAAGCGGGGTTAGGAAAAAAAAACAGCAATTATCTGGGAAGGTGAACCAGGGGATCAGAGAACTCTTAGTTACGAAGACGTTTATCTGGCCGTTAATAAATTGGCAAATGTCTTAAAATCGTTGGGACTAACGAAAGGCGATCGGGTCGCTATCTATTTGCCGATGATCCCCGAAGCTGTTTTTGCCATGTTGGCTTGCGCGCGATTGGGCGTTATTCACACGGTCGTTTTTGGAGGATTCAGCGCTGACGCGTTAAGGGAAAGAATTCTAGACGCGGATACAAAAGTATTAATCACGGCTGATGGGGGACATCGTCGAGGGAAAGTGGTTCCTCTCAAAGAGACAGCGGACGAGGCTATTAAAAATTGTCTTTGCGTAAAAAATGTTGTTGTTGTCGAACGAACTAAAAATAAAATTTACATGCAAGAGGGAAGAGACTTCTGGTATCACGATCTTGTATCTAAAGCGGAAAATTATTGCGCCCCAGAACAAATGGACGCGGAAGATATTTTGTACATCCTCTACACTTCCGGAACAACTGGAAAGCCCAAAGGAATTATTCATACAACAGGCGGCTATATGACGGGAGTCACCGCCACTACCCAGTGGGTTTTTGACGTAAAACCGCGGGATATTTTTTGGTGTACAGCGGATGTCGGCTGGGTGACAGGCCATAGTTACATTGTGTATGGACCGATGTCTAATGCCGTAACTCAAGTGATGTATGAAGGCGCGCCTGATTTTCCTGAACGCAACCGTTTCTGGAAAATTATTGAAAAACATAAAGTCAGTATTTTTTATACAGCGCCTACCGCTATCCGTGCCTTCATGAAATGGGGGACACAGTGGCCTAAGGATTGCGATCTTTCCAGTTTAAGGCTTCTGGGTAGTGTCGGAGAACCTATTAATCCTGAGGCATGGATTTGGTATTACGAACAAATTGGGCACAATCGATGCCCTATTGTCGATACATGGTGGCAGACCGAGACTGGGAGTATTCTGATTTCGCCGCTTCCGGGAGTAACATCTTTAAAACCTGGTTCTGCCACGAACCCACTCCCTGGGATTGACGCGACTATTCTTACGGAAGAAGGAAAGGAAATCCAAGAAGGCGGCGGTATTTTAGCGATCACAAGTCCCTGGCCTTCTATGCTTCGTGGAATTTGGGGTGATCCTGATCGTTATCAAAAGACCTATTGGAGCCGCTGGCCTAATGTTTATTTCCCCGGCGATGGCGCTAAACGAGATAAAGATGGTTATTTTTGGCTTCTAGGGCGTATTGATGACATTATGCTGGTCGCTGGGCATAATATTTCTACCATGGAAGTCGAAAGTGCTTTAGTCGATCATAAAAGTGTGGCTGAGGCCGCGGTTGTTGGGATTTCCGATGAGATTAAAGGGCAGGCTATTGCTGGTTTTGTTATCTTAAAGGAAGGCAACAATCCAACCCAAGAACTTGAAAAAATTTTAAAAGAACACGTGACAAAAAAGATTGGAGCCATTGCCCGTCCGGAAAAAATTTTATTTACCATGGAATTACCTAAAACTCGAAGTGGTAAAATCATGCGAAGGCTTTTGCGTGATATTGCCGAAGGCCGGGCATTGGGAGACGTCACCACTTTGGCCGACGCGAGCATTGTGGAAAGTTTAAAAGTTAAATACGAAGAGAAGGAAAGTTAAAGATAACAATGAAATGTGTCGATTTAATTGAGCCTGAAGTTGAAGAGTGCGTAAAATTAATTGAGAATGCAAAAATTATTGGAGCCCTAACCGGAGCGGGTATTTCCACCTCCGCCGGTATTCCTGACTTTCGCGGTCCCAGGGGGTTGTATATTACCAAAAAATATGACGCCGATAAGGTCTTTGATATTAACCATTTTCACAAGGACGCGAAACCTTTTTTTAATTTTGCCAGGGACTTTGTAGGACTTGAAGGACAAATAAAACCCACCTTTACGCATCGTTTTCTGGCACATCTTGAAAAAATAGGTAAGCTCAAAGGGGTTATCACGCAAAACATTGATTCTCTTCATCAAATGGCGGGTTCTAAGAATGTTTTAGAAATCCACGGTAGTTTTTGGAAAAGTTTTTGTTTAAAGTGTCAAAAAGAATTCAGTTTTTCAGAAACGAAGGAAAAAATAATCAAAGAGAATACCCCTCGGTGTAGCTGCGGAGGAATTGTTAAGCCGGATGTTGTTTTTTTTGGTGAAAATGTCAAATATCTTACCGAATCCGAAGAATTAGCGCGTCAAAGCGATTTATTTTTTGTGCTCGGCACTTCCTGCGCTGTATTCCCCGCCGCGATGATTCCTGAATATGTCTCCGGGGATATTGTGGTTGTCAACATGACAAAAGTGGATTTGGATACACCTAGTCTAATTTTGTCCGTGCAGGAAGATACCGATGATTTTTTTGAAAAGGTGGCCAAGGCGATGGGATTAAAAATTTAGGATTTCAATGAACATCATTTTTTCCACCATAAAATCTTCTATCGGCAAGAAACAGATTGTCGCGGTAACGGGTCTTGTCCTGATTCTTTTTCTCATCGGACATTTGGCCGGAAATCTTTTTATTTATTTTGGCCCGGAGGCTTATAATCATTACGCTAAAAAATTAGCCAGTTTAAGGCCGGGGTTGTTTTTTGTTGAATTCGCCCTTTTGGTTATTTTTCTCACCCATCTTTTTGTGATCGCCCTTCTTGTCTTGGAGAATATCAAAGCCAGGCCTGTTCCATATCGTCTTTACAAATCTTCCGAACAACGTTCTCTGGCCACTAAACTGATGCCCTACACGGGTACACTTATTTTGGCTTTTGTTATTTGGCATTTATTGGATTTCACATTCGCTGACCAGCATGGGGCACGCAGCTTTCTAGCCGATGGGAAAAGTTATGGGCTTTACGGCGTTGTTTATAATTCGTTCTCAAATCCCGCGCACAGCGCTTTATATGTTTTAGCCATGATATCGATAGGGTTTCATTTAGCCCACGCGGTCCAAAGTTTTTTTCAAACGTTTGGGTTTAATCACCCCTTGTATACCCCTTTACTCAAAAAGATAAGTAACGGCTTTGGATTTTTAATTGCTTTTGGCTATAGCTCAATTCCTATTTATATTTATTTTTTTAAATAAAATAGGCGCTTTGCGCAACTATTTTATGGCCGTGTGGGAAACTTACAGTTTCCAATACTATAAAATATGCTTAATTCCAAAATACCTGAAGGTCCATTAAAGGATAAATGGACAAAACATAAAGCTAAGTTAAAATTGGTCAATCCTGCCAATAAAAGAAAATACCATGTCCTTGTAGTGGGGACTGGTTTAGCGGGAGCTTCCGCCGCCGCTTCCTTGTCTGAATTAGGATACAACGTTAAAGCCTTCTGCATTCAAGACAGCCCTCGTCGAGCTCACAGTATCGCCGCGCAGGGAGGAATCAATGCCGCCAAGAATTATCCCAACGACGGGGATAGTGTTTACAGACTTTTTGGTGATACGATTAAGGGCGGAGATTTTCGAGCCAGAGAGGCCAATGTTTACCGGTTAGCGGAAGTCAGTAATTCCATTATTGACCAATGTACCGCTCAAGGCGTGCCCTTCGCGCGTGAATATTCAGGTTATTTGGAGAATCGTTCTTTTGGCGGCGCGCAGGTCTCAAGGACATTTTATTGCCGTGGGCAGACCGGCCAGCAGCTTCTTTTAGGCGCGTATGGCGCTTTAATGAAAGAAGTAACGCACGGCAATGTTCAATTATTTCCGCGTACAGAAATGCTTGATTTAGTTGTCATTGATGGAGTCGCCAGAGGTATTGTCACTCGGAATTTAATCAATGGAAAAATTGAATCGCACGCGGCGGACGCGATTGTTTTAGCTACGGGGGGATATTCCAATGTTTTTTATCTTTCCACGAATGCCAAAGCCTGCAATGTGACGGCTCTTTGGCGGGCTCACAAAAAAGGGGCATATTTAGCGAACCCTTGTTTTACCCAAATTCACCCCACCTGCATTCCTGTTCACGGCGATTACCAATCGAAATTAACCTTGATGAGTGAAAGTCTGCGCAACGACGGCCGCGTCTGGGTTCCTAAAAATAAAGGCGATCAAAGGTGCCCTAAGGATATCCCTGAACAGGAAAGGGATTATTTCCTTGAACGGAAATATCCCAATTTTGGGAATCTTGTTCCTCGGGATTTAGCATCGCGTAATGCTAAAATGCAATGCGATGAAGGCAAAGGTGTCGGTCCGACGGGCCAGGCGGTTTATTTAGATTTTGCCGACGCGATTAAAAGATTAGGAGAAAAGACAATCCTGGAACGCTACGGTAATTTGTTTGAAATGTATGAACGTATCACCGGGGTTAACGCGTATAAAAAACCGATGATGATTTATCCCGCGCTTCACTATGCCATGGGAGGTTTGTGGGTTGATTATAATTTAATGAGCAATCTCCCGGGATTATTTGTCATTGGTGAGGCTAATTTCTCCGATCATGGAGCCAATCGGCTCGGGGCAAGCGCTTTGATGCAGGGATTAGCGGATGGTTATTTTGTTTTACCTTACACAATAGGAGATTATTTAGCCCCTAGACCGTTTGGACAAATAAAAACAGATTTCGCTGAATTTAAACAAGCCGAAAAACAAATAAAAGAAAAGACGGATTATTTATTGCATATTAAAGGCAAGAGAACGGCTGATGATTTTCATCGTCAATTAGGAAAATTATTGTGGCATAAATGCGGGATGGCCAGAAACGAGGCGGGATTAAAAGAGGCTTTAAAAGAAATTCTTAAAATTCGGGATGAATTTTGGAAAAATGTCGCTGTCCCTGGTTCCGGAGAAGATTTAAATCAATCCTTAGAACACGCGGGACGTGTCGCTGATTACATGGAATTCGCCCAATTATTAGTTCAAGACGCGTTACACCGCAAGGAATCCTGTGGCGGACATTTTCGTGAAGAATCCCAAACCCCCGAAGGTGAGGCGTTACGTGATGACGCTCATTTTTGTTACGTCGCCGCTTGGGAGTTTCAAGGTTTGGAAAAAGAACCTGTGTTACATAAAGAAGAATTAAAATTCGAGGAAATACAGTTAGCGCAGAGGAATTATAAGTGAAAATTACGCTTACTCTCAAAATCTGGCGGCAAAAAAATTCTCAAGAGAGAGGATGCTTTGAAACATATAAGCTTCCAGAGATTGATACGGATATGTCTTTTTTGGAAATGTTGGATGTCTTAAATGAGCAATTGACTAAGGAGGGGAAAGAACCAGTGGCTTTTGATCATGATTGCCGTGAAGGAATCTGTGGCACGTGCGGAGCGGTCGTTAATGGACAACCTCATGGTCCACTCGCGAGCACGACTCTTTGTCAGCTTCATATGCGCCATTTTAAAAATAATCAGACGATTGTCATTGAACCCTGGCGGGCGAAGGGGTTTCCGGTTATCAAAGATTTAGTCGTGAATCGTTCGGCTTTTGATCGTGTTATCGCGGCAGGCGGATTTATTTCGGTTAAAACAGGATCCGCTCCGGAGGCTAATTCAATTCCTATTCCTAAAGATCATGCTGAGCTAGCCATGGATGCCGCTTCTTGTATAGGCTGTGGGGCTTGTGTGGCCGCGTGCCCGAATGCTTCCGCGATGCTCTTTGTCGCGGCCAAAGTTAGTCATTTAGCGCTTCTTCCTCAAGGGAAAATTGAAGCCAAGCGCCGTGTCAAAAATATGGTGGAACAGATGGACAGGGAAGGTTTCGGTAACTGTTCCAATGAATATGAATGCGAAGCCGCCTGCCCAAAAAATATTAGCGTTTCCACAATTGCCTGCATGAATAGAGAATACCGCAGCTCAAAACCGTGAAAAATATCATTTTTTTACAAATTTTCACGATTATGTTGACAAAAGAGTGAAAAAGTATATACTTTAAGCATGGCAAAAATATTACATGTTTTTAATACAATTAATCGTTTGAGAGAGCGGTATTATGCCGCGTCTGTCGGGAAGCAATCTCTTATAAAATTATTGAGTGAAGCGGAGGTTGCTGAGCAGGTGTATAACTCCAATGCCATCGAGAACAGCACTCTTACTCTTGAAGAAACAGAGAAAATTCTTTTGCAAATAGATTTGGATAGATACATAACTGAAAGAGAAATTTTCGAAGCAAAAAATCTTGCTCGGGTAGTTTCTTATATCGATACAAGAGCTAAGGAACAAGAACTCACCCTTGAGGTTATTCTGTCGCTTCACAAAATGCTTATAACGAATATACGAGACGATATTGCCGGAAGATTTCGCAAGGTCGGTGAATGGGTTCGGGTTGGTAACCACATAGCGCCTGACCCCAAAGAAGTAGGTGAAAGATTGGAAAAAATGCTCGCGGGATATAACGCAAACAGCCATGAAAATATTATAAAACGCATCGCGCTTTCGCATCTTACTTTCGAACATACCCATCCATTTGTTGATGGGAATGGCCGCATCGGAAGAGTACTTAATAATTATTTGCTTATACGAGAAGGTTTTGTACCGGTGAATATTAAATTCATCGATAGAAAAATGTATTACGAAGCATTTAATGAGTTTGACGGAAAAGGTGCTACAAAAATTATGGAAGAAATAGTCGGCAAAGCGCTCACGAATAGTTATCACAAAAGGTTGGCGTATCTGGAAGGCGCGCGCATCATGACGCTTGCTGAATACGCGAAAAAATATAAAGTGTCCCATTCTAATTTGATCAATAAAGCGAATCGTCAAACCATAGAAGCTTTTCTTGAAAAAGGTATCTGGAAGATTGGCGTAAGCCAAAATAATTTATGAACGAAGCCGAACACATCTATTCAAAAATAAAAGCCATTATCAGACAGGGCGAAGGGGTGCGGATTGAGTTTAAGGAGTGTAATACTACCCTCAACAAAGATATTTACGAGACGGTGTGCGCCTTCCTGAACCGCTTCGGCGGCGAGCTGTTGCTTGGCGTTAGAGATGACGGTGTGATAACCGGTATAGTCCCTGAGTGCATTCACCAGATCAAAAATGATTTTTCGACAGCCGTCAATAATCCCCAAAAAATCAGCCCGTCGTTTTATCTCTCGCTGGATGAGGCCGTAATCGATGGGAAAACCATTCTCTACCTTTACATTCCCGAAAGTTCCCAAGTTCACCGCTGTAACGGGAAAATATATGACAGGAATGAAGACGGCGATTTTAATATCACGGATAATCACAACCTTGTATCCGCGCTTTACCTGCGAAAGCAAATCAGCTATTCAGAAAACACTATTTATCCGTATACTGAACTTGTCGATCTGCGGCCTGATGTTATAGCTAGAGTTCGAAAAATGGCTTCACTCCAGTCGGAGAACCACCCATGGGGACATATGAGTGACCTTGACCTTTTGAGAAGTGCTCAGTTGTATAAGAAAGATTTTCAAACAGGGAAAAACGGTTTTACGCTCGCAGCAATATTGCTTTTTGGAAAAGACGAGACCATTCTATCGGTAGTGCCGCATTTCAGAATCGATGCCATTCTGAGACGGGACAATGTGGATCGGTATGACGACCGTGATGACATCCGTACTAATCTAATTGAGAGTTACGACCGTCTGCTGAGTTTCGGGGAAAAGCATTTAAATGATCCGTTTTATCTGGAAATCGATCAGCGTATCAGCCTGCGCGGAAAAATTCTACGTGAAATTATCAGTAATTTACTTATTCACAGCGAATATACCAATGCCTTTCCAGCGAAATTCATTATTGAAAAAGAAAAAATACAGACCGAAAATGGAAATAAGCCTCATGGTTTTGGTTTTATCAATCCCGAGCATCTTACTCCATTTCCAAAAAATCCTTCAATCGCCCGTGTCTTTAAAGAAATCGGCAGGGCTGATGAACTCGGATCCGGGACACGGAATCTTTTTAAATATTGCCGGGCATATTGTGGACACGATCCACAGCTTATAGAAGAGGATATTTTCAGATTTGTTTTGCCGCTTACCGAGCAAGCTACCGAGCAAGCTACCGAGCAAGCTACCGAGCAAGCTGAACGAACAACGAAAATCTTAAAATTTTGCAGGACTGAAAAATCTACTAATGAAATTATGGAGCACCTTGGATTAACACACAGGGAACACTTCCGTTCAGAAATATTAAACCCGCTTCTTGAGCAGGGTTTGTTGCATCCGACTATACCCGATAAACTGACAAGCCCGAAACAGAAGTATTACTCTGCAAAAAAACAAGAGAGCCCATGAACGAAGCGGAAACCAGAGCGGAACAGATTGACCAGAAGCTAAAAGTCAGTGTGGGGTATCGTGGAAGGCACAAAAATCCTGCGGGAATCTAAAATCACTGCTGGTAAAATTCAAACTGGCGGTGGCTGCTTGCCAAACCATCAGTCGTTGATTATGTGCTGGTATTATCCGGGGCGTAAATTTGCTATTATCGAAGCCAAGAGCGATCAATTTGAAGTCGTCGAGGGAGTGTCACAAGCGCAAGTGAAGATTTTCAGAGGGCTGGATAATAAGCAAAAGGAATTTCTGGAGTTCATCCTCAATGCAGAAGAGATATTGGTCGGCGTAGACAATATCCGCGCCACTTTTATTGAATTCCAGAAGTATCTGCGTGAAGAAGTCGCAGGTTAGTACAAAATTATAAAGAGGATAATATGATAAAGGCGTTTGTCGGTCACAGTTTCGACCTAGAAGACGAGTCAATAATTACTGCCTTCAAAAAAATGTTCGATAGTTTAAAAAAGAGCATGGCTTTTGAGTGGGAAGATGCTGAAGTCACACAGATTAAACCGTTATCAGAAAAAGTGCCGATAAAGATGACGGATAAGAATTTGTTCATAGGTATTTTTACACGGAAACATATAGAGCTTGAACCGAAGAAATTGCTTATATCAAAGATTTGGAATAAGGATAAGTATGTTGCCAGACGATCCGATTGTGCATACGGAACCTCCTATTGGATCACTCAGGAAAGCGGATATGCAATAGCTCTCGGAATGGTAACTCTTTTTTTGGTTGAAAATGGCGTGAGAGAGTTAAAAGGATTGCACGCCGATATGGAGCATATTTATTTTGAACGGGGCAAGGAAAGTGAATGTTTTGTTAAATTAAATGAAGCTTTAGGTCAATTCCTTAGCGAAAAGAAAACCGATGCTGGAAATAAAGGAAGTAATATTCCGCCAAAGCAGACAGGGAAAGATATGGAGGTGTCGGTAAGCGAAAATATTAACGTACAAGACGTTGCGGAAACTGGAAAAGCGAAAGAAATAGACCATAAAGAAGAAAAAAACGATCAGTATTATTTTAGGGAAATATATTTCGCGCTTCTTGAGAAAAATGAGACAAAATTCAATGGGCTTAAAAAAGAGGTTTTTGAAAAGTATAAGTCCGATGAGAACAATACTTTAGAATGGCAGGCTAAGATATTATCTCTAGAAAGTCTTCTGGTACAAAAGGATGTTTTAAATGACTTGAAGGAACTTCAAAAAAAGAAACCTGACAATGCATTGATAGCCTACTATATTGGTCAAGAATATGAAAAATATAAGAATTATGAAAAAGCAATTGATGAATATCTACGATCCGCAAAGCAGGAAAAAAAAGCTGGAGATAAATTTCATAGAATAAGTGCGGCCGCACACGCTTATGTAAAAAATGGCCTGAAAGACGAAGCGACAAATATTCTATTAAAAGAATTGCGCGAAGATTTGCCTGACGATGAAAAACGTTTAATATACGGATATTTAGCTGATGTTGCGAAGGCGATGGAAAATAATGAATTGTTCACAGCTTTTGCGGAAAAAGCGTTGGTGCTGAATCCGAACAATAACTCATTGAGGTTTAGCCTCGCTTATAAGTATTCAAATATGGATAAAGATGGGCTGGCTTTATATCACTACAACATATTAGCCGCGAATAGCCCTGATTCGTCAAATTGTAATAACCTCGGAGTAGCATACGCCAGCTTAGGAATGCCTAGCAAGGCGGTGGAAGCTTATATCAAAGCAAATGAACTGGGTGCGACTATATCTAGAGCCAATCTTGCACAAAAACTGCTTAATGAAGGGTTTATCGATTATGCGAGCGATCAGTTAAAAGAGGCTATGAAATCAGAAAATTATGAAAAAGATAATGTTGGAAAAGCGCTGTCGAGGATAGACTCAATCCGCGAAGATGAGAACAAAAAAGAAAAAGAGGCGTTAGATAGCGTAGCAGAAGAAAGACGTTTTAAGCAAGATTATGCAGACGCATATTCGATTGATTTTAACGTGGGTGACGTTTTGAGCGGGGACTGGAATAGCAAACATGGCAAAATTGAGATACACTTAAAATCTGGCAATATCATATACGGGAAAAAAGAAGAAACAGTCGCAGAAAATAAGTATTTTCTAGCTATGATGTTAGCCGCAAGGTCGGGTGAAAAATCGCCAGAAAATCGAATTGTTAAATTTACAAGGACTCTGGAAGGCAAGATAATTAAAAACAGAGCTTTCGAATATAAGCTTAAGATTGAAAGACAGCCGCCATATGATACTCTATTAACACAGGATTTAACAATTACCGAATTTTCTGGCTACGGAATGATAAACAAAAATATGAATGTGATAAAGATAGTAGAGTTTGACAAGGATAAAAAGCAAACTTTCTCAGAAATGACAAAACTATAGCGCTGGTCTCAAAGGAAATCCTTGATGATTGATAAAGCGACAATTTTAAAATACGATAAACCCGGGCCAAGATATACAAGTTATCCGACCGCGCCTCAATGGTCAAAAAAAGTTGATGAAAAAGTTTACCGTGAGAAATTGACGGCCTTCGCTCAAGGCGATAAAACGCTTTCTTTGTATATCCATATTCCTTTTTGTCAGTCCATGTGCACGTATTGCGCCTGTAACGTTCTCATTCGCAAAAAAGAAGATAAATACGCGGATGAATATTTAAAATATTTATTTAAAGAAATTGATCTTATTTGCCGTTACATGGGCAAGAATAAAAAGGTGAAGCAATTTCATTGGGGCGGAGGGACGCCGACCTTCTTGAATGAAAAACAAATTGAGCGTCTTTTTCAAAAAGTGGCAGAAAATTTTGATATTGATTTAGACGGCGAGATCGCGATCGAAATTGATCCCCGGACAATTGACAAACCTAAAGTTAAAAAATTGCGGGATTTAGGATTCAATCGAATTTCGATGGGTGTGCAGGATTTTGACACGGAGGTTCAAAAGGAAATCAATCGTGAGCAATCTTTTGAAATCGTTGAAGAGTTTAATAATTGGTGCCGTGAGCTCAAATTTCATTCGGTCAATTTTGATTTAATTTATGGGCTGCCCAAGCAGACGCCGCGGAGTTTTGAGGGAACATTAAAACAAGTGACCAGGCTTAAGCCGGATCGTATCGCGCTTTACAGTTTCGCGTATGTCCCGTGGCTGAAAAAGCATCAAACGAAGATCAATCCTAAAGACCTGCCATCCAATGACCAAAAATTAGCCATTTTTTTGATGGCCAAGGAAAAATTTCTAGAGGCGGGATATCAGGCTATTGCCATGGATCATTTTGCTTTAGCTGAGGATGAGTTAGCGCGGGCTTTCCATAAGGGAAAACTTTACCGTAATTTTATGGGATACACGGTCAAACCCGCGGATGAATATTTGGGGCTTGGGCTAACCTCCATTGGTTTCTTAGAAGAAACATATTTTCAGAACCACAAAATTTTAAAGGAATATTACGCTTCATTAGATAGAGGGAAGCTACCCATTGAGCGAGGCATGGAATTGTCACGAGATGATCAAATCCGTCGATGGACAATTAATTCTTTCATGTGTCGATTCCAAATGGATAAAACCGCTTTTAAAGAATTCTTTGGAGAGGATTTTGATACCTATTTTAAGGAAGAAATACCGCATATTGAACATTGCCTCAAGGAAGGCCTTTTAACGGCAAAAAATGGGTACCTTAAAGCAACCGATTTGGGAAAAATTTTTGTGCGCAATATTTGCATGGGTTTTGATTGGTATCTGCGCCAGGAAGGAACCCAAAAAAGATTTTCAAAAACAGTTTAACAGAGGAGAAAAGAATGAGTGAAAAAAGAGTTCATGAAAGATCGGCTATTGAGTTAGCCGCGTCTTACGGAATCCCTAACGAACCGGATATTAATCGAGAGGCTAAAATTAGAAATATCTCCGCGGGTGGTTTTTCTTTTTTATCCCAGGAAAAATTAAAACCAGGGAAAGAAATTGAACTTGCCATCGATTTGGAGCAAGGACAGCCACTCTCTATCCCCGTTCGCGTTGTTTGGTGCAGTAAAAATGAGGAAAGCAGCGATTATTCTATCGGAGTCCAGATCATAGAATCACAGGCAAGTGATACGGAAAAATTTATCGAATTTTATACTAAAATAAGCGCTTCGCGCACTATTTTATAACGTGTGGGAAACTTCAGTTTCCAATACTATAAACAAATACACCATCAGGGGTAACCCTTTTTTAACTTATGCCCTCATTATTCTTAGAAGCTTTTTCGGGGAAAAATAAAAATATTCCCGTATGGTTTATGCGTCAGGCAGGCCGTTATTTACCCGCCTATCAAGCTCTGCGCCAAAAATATTCTTTGGATGAAATGTTTAAGACCCCCGAATTGGCCGCTGAAGTCACCTACATGCCGATTCCTATTTTAGGAGTTGACGCCGCGATTCTTTTCGCGGATATCCTTACCCTTCCTTCAGCGATAGGCTTTAAGATTAGTTTTGACGGCAAAAAAGGTCCCGAAGTGCTCAACCCTGTTAAACACGGGATGGATTTAGAACGAATTCACGATTTTTCGCGTTTAGATTATTTAGACAAGACGATTCAAATAATTAATCAGCGGCTGCCCAAAGATATTCCTTTGATTGGCTTCGCCGGTTCACCGTTTACGGTGATGGTGTATTTGATCGCTGAAAACGGAATTCACGATATTAATCATTGCGTTCGTTTTGCTCTTCGAGAACCGGATGTTTTCCATCGGTTTATGGAAATTTTAACAAAAAATACCATCGATTATTTAAATTTTCAAAAAGAAAGCGGGATTAAAGCTTTTCAATTATTTGATACGTGGGCGGGAATGCTGCGGCCTGCCGATTATGCCCATTGGGTCTTGCCTTACGTGAAGAGAATATTTGACGCGGTGGATTTGCCTTCCATTTATTACGTGAAAAATTGTCATCATTTATTAGCCTTAATGGATCAGACCAGCGCTGATTTTCTTTCCGTCTGCCACACGGTTGTCTTAGGGCACCAGTCTGTTTTAGAAAAAACGAAGAAGGGGGTTCAGGGAAATTTATTGAATGGTTTACTTTACGCGGATGACGATACTCTTAAAAAAGAAATAAAGGATGTTTTAGTGGGGGGTGGGAAGCACCCGCGCTATATTTTCAATTTAAGTCACGGTGTCTTCCCTGATGTTGAAGTCGATAAATTAAAGTTTGTGGTCGATCAAGTGCACGGGTTTAAGGATAAATAAAAAGGGATCAAGATTCCTCTTGACCCCTTTCCTTGTAGCTTAAAGCCTTTCCCTGACGAAGATAATTGAAGTATAGCTTAGAAAGAGAAAATTTGCAAGTAAAAAATTATTTTTTTAATAAAAGGGCCTTAAAAGCTTTCCCTGAAGAGCTATTTAAGGCCCAGTATTTAAGCGCCCTTGGTGAGATTCGAACTCACATCCCTTTCTTAGTCAGGGAAATGCTTTATCCATTTAAGCTACAAGGGCACTTATTGCTAATATAGCATTATTTAATAAAATGTCAAATATAATTATTATCGGTGGGGGAATAAGCGGTTTAGCAACCCTTCATTATCTTAATCAAAAATATCAAAATCGAACTGATGTTCAAATTCTCCTTCTGGAAAAAAGTCCCTGTCTTGGCGGGACAATCCAGACGTTAAAACGTAATGATTGTCTTTTTGAAACCGGCCCTAATGGATTTTTAAATAACAAACCGCGAACGCTTGAATTTTTTAAAGAAATTGACTTAAACAAAGAACTCGTTCAAGCTAACCCAGAAGCCAAATACCGTTTTATTTCTTTAAAAAATAAACTTTATCCCATCCCCACGAGTCCAAAAAGTTTTCTCACCGCGTCTTTTCTAAACCCGTTGGATAAAATCCGTGTTTTAGGCGAAATTTTTATTTCTCGAGGAAATAACCCGGAAGAAAGCATTTTTGAATTTGGGCAGAGACGCCTAGGAAAAAAATTTACGGAAATATTTTTAGACGCGATGGTCTCCGGCATTCATGGCGGCAGGGCCAAGGATATTAATCTTAAAGCCGCTTTCCCGCGGATTTACGCTTTAGAGCAAGAATACGGATCGCTTTTTAAAGCCATGTTTGTTTTGAAAGGGAAAGGCGGCATGCCGGCGGGAACCCTGACCTCATTTCAACAGGGAATGGGACGTTGTATGGAAACTTTAGGCCAAAGGTACAAGGAAAATATTCTTCTTAACCAAGAGGTCGGATCCATTAACTTTCTAAACGGGCAATTTAAGATTGAGACGCTTGCGCGAACATTTGAAGCTAATGAACTTTTTTTATGCTGCCCCGCGTACAGCGCCTCAAGGATGTTTAAAACGTGTGATACTAAGATTGCCGAATTGCTAGAACAAATTCCTTACGCCCCCATGGTTGTGGTAGGATTGGTTTTTCCCTTAAAATCTTTTCCTAAAGAACCTGTAGGATTCGGTTTTTTAATTCCTTCCTCGGAAAAGAAGGAAGTCCTCGGAGTCCTTTTGGATAGTAATATTTTTATGGGCCGATGTCCCAAAGACCATATTCTCTTTCGCGTAATGATCGGTGGAGCGCGTTTCCCTGATATTTTAAATAAGTCTAAAGAAGAATTAATCCAAAGTGCCATCAAAGAAGTGGAAAATCATTTTTCTCTCAAAGGAAGCCCTGTCGAAACTTTTTTTACTTCTTGGTCTAAAGCCATTCCTCAGTACAATCAAATTTACGTTAAGACTCAAGAAGAATTAAAGGAAGAGTTGAAATCTTGGCCGCGTCTGCATATTGTCGCTAATTATTGGGGAGGGATTTCTTTTAATGACTGCATCGAAAATGCTTTTCAGGGAGTTCAGGAATAAAATTACTTTTATTATTCTCTTGTTTTATGGTCAGCAAATCACTAAAATGGAGGCACTATGAAAACGTTTAAAATAATTAATAAATTTTTAGTCATTTTGGCATTTAGTCTTGGAATATCGGCTTGTAGAGAAGGGAAAATAGTCCCAAGAACATACGAGGAAACTGTCGTTGAATCACCTTTAGAAAAAATGACAGCAAAAATGGATGCCTCCAGTCTCCCGCCCGGTCATCCGGATATTAGTCAGATGAGTCAAATGGCGTCTTCAACGTCTTCCATTGATTTTAAATGGATTGCCCCACAAGGATGGACAGAAAAGCCAGGGGGAGGGATGCGATTGGTCACTTTTACGGCAAACGATTCGTCCCCGATTGAATGTTCGATTGTCTCTTTGGGAGGAATGGCCGGTGGACTCGAGGCCAATATACGCCGTTGGATGGGACAGATTAATATGCCTGAGATCCCCGAAGATCAATTTAATGCTTTTCTACAAAAACAAGAAGAAATCAAATCCGAAGGCGGCTTAACGATTAATTTAGTTGATCTTACGGCTCTTCAAAACAAAGAACCTCAAGAGGCGCCTTCGATGATCGCTGGAATTCTTACCATTGAAGATAAAACAGTTTTTGTTAAAATGACCGGGACAAAAAAAGCCGTGCAGGAAGAGAAAGAGCATTTCAGACAGCTTTGTCAATCTCTGCAATTAATCCATGAATAAGCGAATAAATAAATTTAAAAATATGTCGTTTTTAAAGCCAATGGCCTCCGTGAAGATCATCCTGGCCTGCCTCGTCTGGCTTTTTATTTTAGTCTTCTGGGGAACTGTCGCTCAAGTCGATCAGGGATTGTACGCGGCGCAAAAAAGGTTTTTTTATTCCTATTTTTTTACGGTCTTCGGATTTATTCCATTGCCTGGAGGACAGCTGACTTTATGGATTATGTTTATTAATTTAGTCTGCGCGGGTTTGGTTCATTTTGTTTACAAATGGTCTCAGATCGGAATCCTTGTTATTCATTTAGGCCTTTTAAGTTATTTTGTCGCCGCCTTTGTCACATTCCATGGGATTGAGGAATCCAACTTATCTTTACCCGAAGGAGAGGGTTCTAATGTTTCCTCATCTTACAATGAATGGGAATTATCGATCTGGCCCGACGCGGAAGAATCGCCGCGTCATGTCAGCGCCTACGATACCAATCATTTTAAAGAAAATTTAAGACTGAATTCCACAGGTTCGGATTTTTCTATATTTGTTCGAAAATATTTCCCCAACGCGGAAGTCTTAAGGGGTCAAGACTTAACTTCTTTAGCCTTGAATAAAGAACCCGAAAAGAATTTGCCCGGAGGAATCTTTGAGATTCAAACCGCGGGTGGTCAGTCCATTCCTTTCCTTTTATATGGAGCGGCATCAGAAGCCACTCAAATAAAAATTGGCCAAAACAGATTCGATTTTGCCTTACGCCGCAAACGATATCCGTTGCCTTTTACGCTTACTTTGCAGGATTTTACCATGGAGAGGTATCCCGGGACAGAGACAGCGCGCAGTTATCAAAGCAAGGTTAAAATTGAGTACGATGGGATATCCCGAGAGGTTCTTATTTACATGAACAATCCATTAAGGTATAAAGATTTTACTCTCTATCAATCTTCTTACGCGATCGATGAATGGGGAAGAGAAATCTCCACTTTAGCCGTTGTGAAGAATGCAGGGCGTCTTTTGCCTTACATCGCTTCTTTTATTACTTTTTTCGGATTAGTCGTGCATTTTGGAATAATGGGAGTTTTGAAAAGTAAAAGTAGGAAGTAAGCAGTATTTAGCAAGAAGAAAGAAATGGTAAAGATGATGAAATGGGAAAACATTAGGGACAAAAAAAACACACGAAAATTATTTTTTTGGGCGATCCCTTTTCTTCTTCTTACTTCCTACTTCTTACTTCCTACTAAGACTGCTTATTCACAGGCCTTCTGTCCTTTAAATAACGCTCCTTTGAATCCACAACAAGTTCAGTCTTTGGAAAGTCTTAAAAAAATTCCAATCCTAGATGAAGGAAGAATCAAGCCGTTAGACACATATGCCCGTAATCTCCTTTTGAGATTTTCGGGGAAAAATTCCTTTGAAAAAAAAGACGCGGTTGATTGGTTCGCTCAGTTATTATTCGCCGCGGAAACAACACGCGAAGATAAAATTTTTTTGATTAATAATTCCGCCATTCCCCAAGCGCTGGGAATAGATCCTGAAGGGAAAAGACGATACAGCTTCGCTCAGATTGAACCTCATATCCAAAAACTTCAAGAATTAGCACGCGCCGCGGACCATATTGATGAAAAGAAACGTGATATCGTTGAGAATGAAATCATCCGTCTTTACGTAAACATTGAGCTCTACGCCGAACTTTCGCTTAATTTTGCTTTTGCTTTACCTCATCCTGATTTTACGGTCAGCGATCCGGAGAATTTATCTAAGCTTGATCTTCCTAAAGCTCAAGAATTCAGTTTTTGGGATTTAGCTTCACGTGCCCAAAGTCTTAATCAGTTAGCCGATCTTTTAGAATCGAGCGCCCCCAACGCGTGGAACGACCGCCAAAAGGAAATTTTTCGTGTCATGCAAAATTTATTTCAATGGGGAAATTCATACCCAAATTTGCCTTTAAGAATCATCCCTTCTTATTCATCCAAAGACGAACTTTGGCTCAGCCCTTGGGATGCCATTGCTCAAGATTCCCAGGAGCCTCGATCGTTGGAAGAGATAACTCTTCTAAAAGATTTAGTTTTTGCTTATTGGGAAGGCGATCAACTTAAATTTGATTTAGCGGCTAAAACTTTTACTCAATCTGTCAACGGGCGTTTAAAAGAAAAAAAATTAAAGAGTCCCGGAGCACTTGATCTTGAAATTCTTTTTAATCGGTTAGGATTGTTTATCATCGCTCAAATTTTTTATTTTTTGGCCTTTTTTATTTTCCTTTTTTCTTTTGTTATTTCTAAATCTTGGCTTCGTTTAACCGCGTTTTCCCTTGTTTCGTTTGGCTTTGTCCTCCATTTAGCGGGATTAATCATGCGTTCTATTATTTTGCAAAGACCTCCAGTTTCCAATCTTTATGAAACCTTTGTTTTTGTGGGCTTTATTGCCGTTTTAGCCGGTATTATTATTGAATTTATTCAAAAAGAATGGCTCGGGATTTTAATTTCCAGTATCTGCGGTTTTATTTTTCTTATAATTGCGGGAAAGTCTAGCATGGAGGGAGATACATTAAAAATGCTGGTAGCAGTTTTAGATTCTAATTTTTGGTTAAGCACGCACGTTTTAAGTATCACCATAGGCTACGCGGGTGTCTGCGTGGCGGGAGCAATTGGACACGCCTATTTTCTCCAAGCTATTTTTAAGCCTAAAGATAAAGAAAAATTGATATCTATTTACAAAATTTTACTTGGCGCGTTAGGATTTGGTTTGACGATGACTTTTTTGGGAACCAATTTAGGAGGTATCTGGGCGGACCAATCTTGGGGGCGTTTTTGGGGATGGGATCCTAAAGAAAATGGAGCTTTGCTGATCATTTTATGGTGCGCTATTCTTTTCCATGCTAAAATAGCCAAAATTATTGGTCCTTTAGGATTGGCGGCAGGAAGTGTTTTAGGTATTATCGTTGTCATGTGGGCGTGGTTTGGAGTCAATTTATTAAGCGTGGGACTCCATTCTTACGGTTTTACCTCAGGCATTGCCCTTAACCTTGCTATTTATGTGGTGATTCAAATTTTATTCCTGCTCATTGCCTATCCATTAGCTAAAAGAAAGAATGATTGATGTTTCGTGTCATTCCCGAATGTTTAAATCGAGAATGACAAACGGTATGATCACTGTTGAGCAAGCTGATAAAATCATTTTAGAAAATTGCAAAGAATTCCCCATCGTTGAAAAACCTCTCCAACAAACTTTAGGCGCGGTTTTACGAGAAGATATTAAGGCTGATCGCGATATTCCTTCCTTTAACAAGGCTTTAATGGATGGCATCGCTATTTCTTTTTCTTCGTACGCAAAAGGACAGCGCTGTTTTTTCATCCAGGGAACTCAAGCCGCCGGGCAAAAGGCCATTAATTTTAAGGATAAGGGAAATTGTGTTGAAATCATGACAGGGGCGATTATCCCTCAAGGCTGTGATTGCGTGATCCCCATTGAAGATGTTGAGATAAAGGATAGAGAAGCGTTTATTAAAGAAAATATTTTGGTTCGGTCTTTACAGAACATTCGTCTTGAAGGCGCTGACAACAAAAAAGGAAACGTCCTTTTAAAGAAAGGGAAAATGCTCTCTTCCGTTGATATCGGTATTTGTTCTTATGTCGGAAAATCTCTGGTTAAGGTTAGTTATACCCCTCAAGTAGCTATCATCTCGACAGGAAATGAACTTGTTGATATTGATGTCCGAAAACTTGAACCTTTTCAAATACGTCAATCTAATGCTTACGCGCTTCAAGCTGCTTTTGAAGCGACACGGCTTTTCCAATCCAAATTATTTCATATCAAAGATAATAAAAAAGTACTTACAGAAAAGATCGCGGCTATCTTGAAAAAATTTGATGTGGTCGTTTTAAGCGGCGGCGTTTCGATGGGAAAGTTTGATTATGTCCCGGAAGTTTTAAAAGATTTAGGAGTGAAAGTCTTGTTTCATAAAGTTGCTCAAAAACCAGGCAAACCTTTTTGGTTTGGCAGGACAAGGGATCAAAAATTAGTCTTTGCGTTGCCTGGAAATCCTATTTCTACTTTAGTTTGCGCTTACCGGTATGTCATCCCAGCCCTTCAAAAGGCGTTAGGCATCAAAGAAAAAAAAGAAGAGTGGGCCATTTTAAATAGCGATTTTAAATCTTCTACGAATTGGACATTATTTCTGCCTGTTAAAATGCTTCCAAATAAGGCAGGGCAAGTTTTGGTAGAGCCCGCTATTTTTTCTGGCTCCGGTGATTTGGCAGCCTTAGGAGAAACAGATGGTTTCATTGAATTGCCCAGAGGAGAAAAGCAATTTAAAGAGAGATTTGTCGCAAAATTTTTTCGGTGGACTTCATGAATAAAAAATCTAAAAATAATTTTCTCTACGGCCTTATTTTAGTCGGTGGGAAAAGCTCGCGGATGAAGACAGATAAAGCTTCTTTAGAAATTCATGGAAAGAAGCAATCTCTGCATTGTTTTGAGTTGCTTAATAAGTTTTGTCAGCAAACATTTCTTTCTAATCGTCAAGAGCAAGCGGGTTTAGGAGGCCAAAAAGGATTGCCTCAAATCCACGATGAAGAGCCTTTCCTTAATATCGGCCCTTTAGGCGGCATTTTAAGTGCCATGAAAAAATACCCTGACGCTGCCTGGCTTGTTTTAGCCTGTGATTTGCCTTACGTCGATGAAAAGACCATCCAATATTTAATTAACTATCGTAACCCAAAAAAGATGGCGACTGCTTTTAAAAGTGTTCATGATGGCCTGCCCGAACCTTTGTGCGCTATTTACGAACCGAATAATCTGAAATATTTTAAAAAATTTGTCAATGAAGGCATTCATTGCCCGCGTAAAATTCTTATGCAAGCGGATGTGGAATTGCTTGTTCCTCCATCCGTAAAAGCACTAGAGAATGTCAATAACCCAGAAGAATACAAAGAAGCCTTGCTCCATTTTGAAAAAAAATGATAGAAAATAATAAAAAAATTCATATTTTTTATTACGCGTTACTGCGAGAAGAGAGTGGTTTAAGCGCGGAGATTTTTGAGACGCGTTCTCAGACCGCGAAAGAGCTGTACGAAGAATTAAAAAATAAGTATCATTTTAAGCTTTCAATAGATATATTAAAGGTAGCTGTTAACAACGAATTCTCCCATTGGGAGACGGTTTTAAAATCAGGAGATAAAGTTATTTTTATCCCACCGGTGGCGGGTGGATAAAAAACATCAGGATTAAGAAGAGGGGGGGTGTTTGATGGCCAATAAATTTAAGAGAAAGTTATTCTGTGTCACGAATCATTTTCAGCGATGGTTTCTTTATCCGATCATTATTTCTTTTTTTATCGGTTGCGCGGTCGCTTGGCTTAGTCTTGTTTATTTTTATGTCATGAACATGCCGACCAGTTACGCTGTGTTCGAACGCTTTAAACAAGCTATTCCTTTATTTTTAGTTGTTTTCTGTTTTTTAATGTTTTGTGTCATGCTCTGGACCTGTTATGTTTCCAACAAAATTTTTGGGCCCTATCAGCGCATTATTAGAGAATTAGATGAAGTCTTGCAAAAAAAACGTAAAGGACCTCTGACTGTCCGTCAAGGGGATAAAATGTTCGAGGAACTTCTCAAACGAATTAACGTGCTCATTCAATAGAAATGAATAAAGATTATTCCCAGAGAATAAAAAATATGGCCTTCAAAGCCGGTCAAATAGCGCTTTTATTTTATCAAAAAAGCCAACCCGCGCTTAAACAAGATTGTTCCGTGATTACTAAGGCGGATTTGGCGATTTCAAAGTTAGTGCATGAAGAGCTCTCTGATTTGCTTGACACCAAAGAGCATATCCTGATTGAAGAAGAGGATAAGAAACGCGCTTACTATTTAGATAAAAATTTGCTTCAAAAAACGCCATATATTTGGTCAATCGATCCTATTGATGGAACAAGGCTTTACGCCAACCAGGTGCCTTTATTTGGCATTTCCATTGGCCTGCTAAAAAATTCACGTCCCTGGATGGGGGCTGTCTATTTTCCACTCTTAGGAGAACTCTTTTTTTGTGATGGAAAGAATGCTTTTTTTATTCAAAATGTTTTTTCTAAAAAAGAACACAAAAGGGTGATTAAACCCATCGACCAGAGGATTACTCACCACTCTCTTCTGATGTGCGATGACAGCATCTTTAAGGTTTTTAAATGGGATTACAAAGACTGCCAGCTGATTATTTCTTCTTGCGCGAGTGTTGATCTTTGCTGGCCATCCATTGGACGAGCTTGCGGGGCTTTGTTTAAATCCTGTTTATGGGATTTCGCGGGTTCATGGCCCATATTTCGAGCGGCTGGTTTAAATTTAAGGTCTTTAAACTCAGGAACTATTTTTGAACAATTGGACGCGGATAAATTTGATTATCAAAAGAAACCTTGGGAAGTGAAGGAATATTACATCTTATCCTCAGAGAGAAATTACGAGATTATTAAACGAAAACTAAAATCTTTAAATACTGCTTAATCTAATGTATTTTCTTTTATTTTTAACAGCTTTTCTCATAAATATCCCTTTTGGTTATTGGAGGGAAGGGACTCCTAAATTTTCCTTAAAATGGTTCTTTTGGATCCATGCCTCCATTCCATTGCTGATTTATTTGCGATTAATCTGGCACATTTCCGCCTGGGTTATTCCTTTGAGTATATTCTGGGCGGTTGTCGGACAGGTTATGGGCAGTCGTCTTAGACGAAAAAGAATGAAAAGACAAGAAAAAGAGTCTTTAGAGCAAATCCCTGATTTGAACCTTCCCTCAAGCTTCCGCGCGCCGGAGAATGAGGCAATTGTTGTCCTCCTTAATATGGGAGGACCAAAAACTAACGATGATGTCGCCTCTTTTCAAAAACAATTATTCTCAGATTCGCTTTTGATTCGTTTTCCTTTATCTTTTCTTTTTCAGAAATTTTTTGCTCAGGCACTGGTCACATTTCGATTAAAAAAATCCAAAGCGCGTTATCGGCTGATTGGCGGAGGGAGTCCAATTTATTCTTCCACGCAGGCTCAAGCACAAGCCCTTCAAAAAGAATTAAAACAAAGAGGGAAAGAGATGGATGTCATTTTTTCTTTTAACTACAGTCCGCCTTTTCCGGAAGATACGATTCAAGAAATTAAAGCGAAGGGTAAAAAATATATTTACCCTTTAAGTCTTTATCCGCATTATTCTAAGGCAACCACCGGATCAAATCTTCATTATTTAAAATTAGCGGCAAAGAAAATTTATCCAGAACTTCAATTTCTAAATTTGTCCTCGTACTATATTCGCGATGGATATATTGAGGCTTTTGTCGATCGCGTCAAAGAATCTGTAGGACAAGAAGAATCTTTGGATGATTTTTATCTCATCTTTTCGGCCCATGGGTTGCCTCTTTATTTCTTAGGGAACGGAGATCCTTATCCATTCCAAGTTCATCAGACAGTCAGTAAAATTCTCACTCAATTAGGCCGGACAAAGAATTGGGTGATTTCTTATCAAAGCGCTGTTGGTCCTTTTCAATGGCTTAAACCATCGACAGATGCTATCCTGAATTCACTGGCTTCAAGAAATATAAAAAAGATTCTTGTTATTCCCGTTTCTTTTGTGGGAGATCATATTGAAAGCCTTTGTGAAATTGATATAGAGTATAGGCATATGGCCAAAAAATTGGGAATAAAAGATTTTCGCATGACGAAAGCACTTGAGTGTCATCCACAATTTATTAAGGTGTTGGCAGATTGTGTTGAAGAAACAATTTGTCAGGAAAAAACTCTTCAAAAGGAGGGTAGTATCCATGGCTAAAATTATTTTAAGTTTGTATGGCATACTTCTTTTAGTGGGAGCTTTCATCGGCTGGAAAGCGGGGAGCAAAGTTTCTTTGATTATGGGATTAATTTCCGGTGCTTTAGTTTTGTTCGGTGTTTACTACAGCGGTGTCAAGGCTGTCTGTGGTTACGGTTTAATAGCCTTAACCAGTGCTGTGTTGACGGTCACTTTTTTTATGCGTTTTTACCAAACACATAAAATGATGCCCTCGGGGATGCTCCTGATTTTAAGTCTACTTGCTTTGATTATTAGTGTTAAAATTTTACTGACAAAATAGATGCTAGGCACTCAGACCTCAACATTTTCCATTGATGAGTATATCCAGAATCATCTAGCGAATGCCCAAGAGTGGCACCTGCCTTTTTTGCCGCCGATTCAGCTTCCCTCTTTTTTAAGTTTACACGCGCTCATGGTTATTTTTTGCGCCATTTTTCTCATTGTTTTATTTTGTTTTTTGTACAGGAAGAAGGATCGTGTTCCTCGAGGGATAACGAATTTACTTGAAAGTTTTATCCTCTTTATTCGCGATGAAATTGCCATCGAGTGTTTAGGCAAAGAAGAAGGGCGGAAAATGACGCCGTTCTTGGCCACGATGTTCTTTTTTATCTTGGGATTAAATTTGATGGGGCTTATTCCCATTTTCTCAACGGCGACAGCCAATATTAATGTCACTGCGGCCCTTGCCTTAATTACATTTTGTGTTTATATTTTCGGATCTCTTTTGAAGGGGGGACTTCCCCATTTCAAAAAAGTCATTATTCCAGAAGGAGTTCCCTGGTGGATATTGGTTATTCTGATCCCTTTGGAAATTTTAACCTTATTCATTCGAGCTTTCGCGTTGATGATCCGTTTAGTCGCTAATATGCTTGCGGGCCATATTGTGATTCTTGTTGTTTTGGGTTTTGTCGTTATCCTCGGCTATATCGTTACGTTACCAGCCATTTTTATGGCCTTATTTATTTCTTTGCTGGAGGTATTTGTCGCGTTTTTACAAGCCTATGTTTTTACTTTATTATCGGCGATTTTTATCAGCTTAACTTTTAATCCAGAACATTAAAAAAAGCCTTTGACTAATGCTTTACAGATCAAGGGTTGACCATTATAATACAGCTACTTTTTAGAATCAATCAAGAGAGGAGGAATTATGGACTCTGCTACTTTTGCTAGCGTTGGCGCTGGCCTAGTAACGATTGGAGCGGGGATAGGAATTGGCAAACTCGCCGCTGCGGCTTTAGAAAGCATGGCTAGACAACCTGAAATCGCCGGACAAATTAGATTGGCTATGATTATTGCCGCTGGGCTTATCGAAGGAGTTGCTTTCTTTTGCGCGGTTATCTGCTTTAAAGCGTTGGGTGGTTAATCTTTTTCGTAGGATTTTCCCATGCAAGAAGAATCTCAAGAAATTCTAAATTCATCTCTTGTTGAGAACGATTCACCTTCTCCCAAGAAAGATTTTTTTTCAGCGGATGTAACGCTTCTTATTTTGACGTGGGTTACTTTTCTGTTTTTGCTGGCTATTCTTTATAAATTCGCTTGGAAACCGATTCTTGCCTCTCTGGATAAAAGAGAAGAGGCCATCCGTCAATCCTTAGAAGAGGCGGACCGAATTAAACAAGAATTAATTCAAATTAATCAAACACGTGAAAGGTTTGTTAAAGAAGCGGAAGAAAAAGCTAAGGAAATCGTCAGTGATGGACGAAAGGCGGCTGTTGAAGCCGCGCATATCATTGAACATAAAGCCAAGGAAGAAGCTCAAATATTATTAGAAACGGCTGAGCGCCAAATTAAAGAAGCCGCCGAAGAGGCTCAATTTGAATTAAAAAAGACCAGCGCTCGCATAGCCGTTGAATTGGCCGGCAAATTAATTGAAGAAAATTTAGATACAGAAAAAAACAGAAAACTTATTAATGAGCTTATAAAACATGTTTAAGGGTATCGCGAAACAATACGCTCAGACTTTATTTGATTTAGCGAAAGAAAAAACGGAATTAGTTTCCATTGAACGAGACGTAAAATTTCTTTTGGATCTCATCAAAACAAAAGAATTCATCCATTTCTTAGAAACGCCTTTTGTTCCCTTCTTTAAAAAAGAAGAATTCCTCAACCAAGTATTAAAAGATAAACTTATTCCACTCACTTTTCATTTTCTTTTTTTGCTGGTGGAAAAAAGACGGATGGGCCTGCTTCCTTTAATTTTAGAAGAATTTTTAGAATTGTCTTCCTCCTTTAAAGGGATCGCAAAAGTCGATGTAACAACCAGCCAACCTTTGAACGAACATCAAAAGCACGCGATTGTTCATCATTTAAAAGAAAAATTTAATAAAGAAATTGAAGCCGGATGGCAGGTTAACCAAAAAATTCTTGGCGGATTCAAGATCCAAAAAGAAGATGTTATTTTTGATTATTCATTGACGCGACAATTAGAAATTTTTGAGAAAGAAGCGATGAAAGTATGACAGCGAGTATACGTCCAGAAGAAATATCTAATCTCTTAAAGAAACAGTTAGCCGAATTTGAGAAAAAAATTGATGTTTATGAAGTCGGCTCTGTTTTAAATGTCAGCGATGGCATCGCGCGTGTCTATGGCTTAAAGGGCGTCATGGTCGGAGAGTTGGTTGAATTTAAAAGCGGCTTACGCGGGTTGGCCTTTAATTTAGAGACAGAGCAAGTTGGCGTTGTTATTTTAGGAGAAGATATTCATGTTCAAGAAGGCGATGAAGTTAGGCGTACGAAAGCAATCGTCTCTGTTCCCGTTGGAGAGAAACTTAAAAGCCGTATTGTTGACGCCCTTGGGCTTGCCATCGATGGCTATGCCCCGATAGAAACCAATGAGTTTCGTCCCATTGAAGTCAAAGCCCCCGGTATTATTGCCCGCCAAAATGTTAAAGAACCTCTTCAGACGGGGATTAAAGTTATCGATGCCTTGACACCTATTGGCCGAGGGCAAAGAGAACTCATTATCGGAGATCGTAAAACAGGGAAAACGTCTCTAGCCATTGATACGATTATCAATCAACGCGGTGAGGATGTTTATTGTTTTTATGTGGCTATTGGGCAGAAGCGTTCAACTGTCGCTCAAATACATGAAACTTTAAAAAAATTTGGCGCGATGGAATACACAACCATTGTCGCGGCATCCGCCTCTGATCCCGCTCCTATGCAATTTTTAGCGCCTTACGCGGCCACAGCTATGGCCGAATACTATCGGGACAGCGGCCGTCATGCCTTGATTGTTTACGATGATCTGACTAAGCACGCGCAAGCTTATCGGCAGTTATCTCTTCTTTTAAGGCGTTCCCCCGGCCGCGAAGCTTATCCTGGAGATATTTTTTATCTTCATAGCCGACTCTTGGAACGCTCCGCCAAAATGAGCGAGAAATGCGGCGCGGGGAGTCTAACCGCGCTTCCTATTATTGAAACACAGGCAGGAGATGTTTCTTCTTACATTCCCACAAATGTTATTTCTATCACGGATGGTCAAATTTATTTAGAGACGGATTTGTTTAACGCCGGACAGCGTCCCGCCATGAACCCGGGATTGTCGGTTTCCCGTGTCGGAGGAGACGCTCAAATCAAAGCCATGAAACAAACAGCTGGGACCCTTCGACTGGATCTCGCTCAATTTAGAGAATTAGAGGCATTCGCTCAATTCGCTTCAGATTTGGAACTTTCTACCCGTCAACAATTAGAGCGCGGCAAAAGACTGATGCAAATTATTAAACAAAATGTCCATGAACCGCTTCCGATTGTTAAGCAGGTCGCTATTATCTACGCGGGGGTTCAAGGATATTTAGATAACATTCCTATTTCCAGCGTCCCAAAATTTGAAGAAGAATTATTCGCCGCTCTCGATTCTTTTTATGTTGAATTTGTACACCTTTTTAATAAAGAAAAAGAATTAACAAAAGAAGTCAAGGAAGCGTTGGATAAACTATTAACGGAATTTTCCGCCAGATTTGCTAATTTATGTCTTCCATCAAAGAATACAATCGCAAATTAAAAAGTCTTCAAAATACCAAGAAGATTACAAATACCATGAAAATGGTATCGTCGAGTAAATTGCGTAAAGCTCATCAGGCCCAGACAAACGCGAAATTATACGCTAAGAATTTGACGATGCTGACTTCCAGAATAGCCGGATGCGTAGAAAATTCCATGCATCCTTTGCTCGAAGCCCACGCGCGAATTCAGAAGGCGTTAATCTTAATGATCACCTCCGATAAGGGGCTATGCGGGGCGTTTAATCACAACGCGCATCGGCGTGTTTTATCCTGGTTTAAAGAAAATAAAGAAAAGTACGCCCAGATTGATCTTGTTTGCTGCGGGAAAAAAGGATTCCAGTTTTTTAAAAATAAAATGACGGTTAAAGCGCATTACGAAGCTGTAACAGAGAGCCCGCGATTCGCGAGCGCCATGAAAATTGGTGAGGATTTAAAAAATTTTTATCTTACGCGTGAATACGATGAAGTTTATCTGGCGTGCAATCAATTTTTTAGTCCTTTACTGCAAAAGACTATTTTTGAAAAAATACTGCCTATTGACGCGCAAGCATTTATCAGACAAGATATTTCAAGGAAGCACGATTACCTTTTTGAGCCTTCCGCTAAGGAGATGTTAGAATTTTTAATTCCCCATTTTTTGTATTTTAAAATTTATTTCGCTTTATTGGAAAACTCGGCTGGCGAACACGGAGCCCGTATGGCCGCGATGGATAACGCGACAAAAAATACGTCGGAGTTGATGGAGAGATATACCCTTTTGCGTAATCGTGCCCGTCAGGAACAAATCACAAGAGAATTAATTGAGATTACAACAGGACAGGAAATGCTAAATTAGCGTGAGTTCAACATAAAAATTCCTCCCCCTCGATGGGGGAGGTAAGGTGGGGGTGAAATAAAAAGGTAAGACATCCAATTTTACCACCCTCTGTGCAACTGAAACATCGTTTACATTTTAGACCGGGTACATCCTTTACACTATTTTAGTTACGAATAATTTTGTTCTTTCTCAAATCTACGGAACCAAGAATATAAAAACTAAATT
>Ga0082335_1001561_pt1 | contig 47446 bp, 31 predicted proteins | sample Subgrocontami58m_FD_72375 | JGI IMG/M metagenome (GOLD analysis project Ga0082335, IMG submission 72375) | Subsurface groundwater microbial communities from S. Glens Falls, New York, USA - GMW37 contaminated, 5.8 m (SPADES assembly) (version 2) ... | reverse complement strand
AAGAAAAAGCAAAAGAGCTGAGAGGAATTATAAAAGGGCTTGGTTTAAAAGTGCAGACCCAGATTGAAGGGGAAAAGATTAAAGTCAGCTCGCCCAAGAAGGATGAGCTGCAGGTAGTTATCGCGCATTTAAAGGGCTTGGATTTTTCTCTGCCGCTTAGCTTTTGTAATTATCGTTAAATCAGAATATCGCTATAAAGGAAAGTTGTATATCTTTCAGAATGTGCTTGCTGGAGCCTGCCATCAGTGCGGAGAAAAATATCTCACTGCAAAGGTAGCCAAAGAAATTGAGTACAGAATTCAGACAAGGAGAAGTGGGATAAGACTATCTCCGTCCCTGTATATGTTTTCCCTAAGAAAGTAGCAGTGTAATAAACGGAATGGAGCAGATATGAAGATATATTTAACACCAGGGTTTCATTCTGATGTAATATGGCTTGAGGACCAGAGAGACTACGCTGTATCTCTACTGGGAAATGTGAGACAGAACCTGGAAATATCTCGTATAGACCCTGACTATGGGGTATTCCTTCACGAACTCACATATTTAAGGCCCTATCTTGATGCGTATCCTGAGGAACGGGATTATATACGACAACTTATCAAAGAGGGTAGAATAGGGACTGGTGGCTCTCATAGCCAGCCTACAGAGACATTAATCTCGGGAGAAGGACTTATTAGAAATATTCTGTATGGAAGGCTATTTAGTGAGAAATTCTTAAATGACTCACCATCTATCTATATGCCATGGGATGTATTTGGACATTGTTCCCAGTTAGCACAAATCCTGACCAAGTCCCGTTTTACTGGCTGTATATGGTCTAAGGATATTAGGGGCGTACATCCTATATTCTGGCACGAGGCTCTGGATGGCAGTAAACTCCTGTTCAGGAGGGTAATGTATGGGTTCTGGCCACCGCTTCCTGAAAAAGAATGCCTAAAACACCTTGAAAAGCAGGCTAAAGAACTGACATCTTATGGGCTACACTCTGACTTAAAATTAGACTGCGCAGATTTTAAACCACCAACTGCGTGGATGGCAGGAAGATGCAGGGAATTGAAGGAAAAGGATTGCCCTGTCATAGTGAGTGGTACGGCTCACGAGCAGTTCTTTAATGAAGTCCATAGCCAGGTTAAAGAAGATGGATTGGCTCTCCCGGTTAGCACACGTGACTATGAGTGGTACCATCAAGGGACAGGTTTAACCCGCATAGAATTCAAGATCGCAAACCGCATAGGTGAAAACATACTAAGTGACGCTGAGAAGTTTGCAACTATTGCTTCATATTTAGGTGCAAAATATCCAGATAAAGCAATAGACAAGGCATGGAGGCAGATTTTGTTCAACCAGCATCATGATGGCATTACAGGCCCATGTTGTGACCGTGCCTATTTAGACCTTATGCTCGGCTTTCGTGAGGCATTAGAACTCGCCTCCAGTGTCCTGGATAACTCACTCATTTATTTAGGACAGTTCATATCAACAGGGAATAAACGAGATAGAATCCCGATAGCAGTATTCAATTCTCTTAACTGGGAACGGACTGATATTGCCAAAGTGGATGTCAATTTTCCTTTGCCGGTCTCGGGTTTTAGGATTGAGGATTCCCAAGGTAAGGTTGTGCCGTGTCAGATAGAGAATATCAAAGATAAAAACGGGAAGATTGTGTCGTGTAAGGTTAATTTTGTAGGTTCTGATGTTCCTTCATTAGGATATAAGGTCTATTATATCATCCCTGAAAAAGGAAATATAAGTTCACCAATAATAGAAAAAGGAAACTTTATAGAGAATGAATTCTTCCGTATTGAAGCAGATGAGAAGCTGGGTGGTGGGATAAGAATCTATGATAAAGTTGCCCAAAAAGATGTCTTGAGCGGCATAGGAAATGAAATTGTAATATTAGGTGAAGACCCTAACCGCAAAGAACCTCCATGGGAGGTATGGACTACTGGCAAGAAAACCTTCTCACGCAATGAAAAGGCAAAGGTAGAGGTATTAAGGGGCAGTGTGTGTCTTAAGTTAATCATCCGTGCTAAGGGTGCAAATTATTCTCGTTATCAGGAGATAATACTTTATCATGGGATGCGCCGCATAGATTTTATGACCTCTCTTCAAGATTATAAAGGAAAGGATGAAATTTTTACCGTTACTTTTCCTGTTCAAGTAGAGGGTGGAGAGCCGGTATTTGAAGACCGATTTGGATGTATTGTAAAGAATAAGAGTAAAGGTTATCTTGACTTTCGAACCCATGTCTGGAATAACTTTTCAGACTGTGGACTTGGCAGGGCATACCAATGGGTTGATTTGAGCAATTCAGGACAGTTGATATTTAAGGAAGGTGATAGGATTAAATCATCCTGGGCATGGGGTAAAATCGGGCTCATTGTTAGCCGTGACCAGAACTTAATAAAGTCTGCTGAACTCCTGCAAGAAGCCCTGATAAAGAATGGCATTACCTCAACCATATTCTTTGATGACTGTGACAGGGAGAGGCGGAAGAAACTTCCTTTTGAAGACAATACATTCCCACAGAAAGACCTGAATGAAGACTTGAAATGGGGGACCTCGTTCAGAATAGTCTTAGATTCTGGGAATAAAAACAGGTATTGTACCAGACTCTTGAAGTCTATACCCACTAAATCAAAAGAAACAATACTATCCCGCCTGAAAAACGAAGGGCTTGCAATCTCATTTCTATTGGATAAGGACATCCCTTCAGGCTGGTCTGATTTACCAACACTTCTTGTCATGTGTTCAGATACAGAGAAACTAAGGTCTAAAATAGAAGACTTCTGTCAGGAATTAAAGACCAATGGTAACATTACATTGCCAGGAGACTCTGACCTTACAGATATTCATCAGGAAGTAGAAGACTATGGCGTTGCCTTACTAAATCATGGGAATGTGCTGAATTCCGTAGAAAAGGATGGCAGTTTGGTCCTCTTCTTAATGCACACATCTTCCTGGGGAATAACCAAATGGGGGAAAGACAGGCTAAATTTCTTTCTTGTCCCAGAGCATAAGACACACCAGTTCTTCTATTCTTTATACCCTCATAAGGGTTCATGGAGAGATGCAAAGACTTTCAAGGCTGGCTATGAGGTCAATCACCCTTTAAAGACCATAGTGTTAAAACCACAGGATGGAGTATTGCCTTCTGAAATGAGTTTTCTTAAGACAAATGCTGACAACTTTATAATAACAGCGATGAAACCAGGGGCTAACCCAGCCGCATCACTTGAGGCAAAGGATGTAAATATAAACTCTCACGGCATTATCCTGCGCGGGTATGAAGCAAGCGGGAAAGAAACAACAGTAAAAGTTGATTTCTTCCAACCGTTAAATAATGTCCTTGCCACCAATTTGTTAGAAGAGCCACAACATGAATTAACCCATGAGAATAACTCTTATACTTTTAGCTCTGGGCCCTTCTCTATAGAGACACAAAAGGTCTTACCTGCCAATTTTGAAAAGCCTGGTACAAACCAGGACTTAGGTATAGATAAAGAACCTGTCCAGCCAGTCTATTCCAAGTATTGGCAGCATAATGCTGGCGAGGCACCAATAGGCAATAGTCCGGTTGCTATTTCATTATCAGGTGAGTTCAAGACTGGTATACATATTATGCAGGGTGGTGTAAGTGTCAATACTATAAAGTTAGGGATATCCAACAATTATATTGATAAAGAAATCTCTGGGATAGCAAAACTCCATACAAGCCATGGCTGGAAGACTGTGCCAGAATCTATTGACTACTGTATAAAACCTGGCAGCCAGTTAATAAAAGATATCCTGATTGCATTTGTCTCAGATGAGAGGGAAGACCTTGATTATAAACCTAAAGTTGACATTACACCCAGGGTGAAGAAGGGAATGGTTCGCGCAGAGATAGAAGAAGACGGCCAGAGATACTATGACGTAATGGCAACAGGTGAATATAACCTTAACTGGAAACTCATGCGAACGGATGATAAAATAGAAGTTGAGATTGAAAATCCGAATGATGATTTAATATATGGTCAAATCTTCTTATCTTCACCTTTAGAGACATGGCAGGAGAGAGAAGTTGACGAATATTCCCTGGTAGAAATTACACCGAGACTGATAGGTTTTAAATTAGGCTTTAAAGAGAAGAAGAGGTTTTATTTCAAAATACAGGCAACCCAAACAGGCAAATTCCCATCCTTTTGGGCAATTGCCAAATTAGCATATTTAGGCAAGGTAGAGTATCGCCTGGTAAAGTAGAAAGAACGGAAAAAGATAATATTCTGTCAGCAAGTGATGTAACATACTGAAATAAAATAAGTTATAAATGCAAAGGCTGACGGAAAAGTTGTCACTTACATAACTCTAATATTTTCAGTATAATATAACTTCTAAGTGTCAATCTATTGTCACAATGCGGGTGGAAGAGTGTCTTAAAAATGAAGGTGAGAAATTGATTTTGAAAATTTTTTCTACTGTAAAATAAAAGAGTTATGAAAAAATATCAATAAAAATTAGAAGAATTTTTTAATCGTGGCATGAAAATTGCTGTATAATAAGATAGAAGTAAGGAGTAGGAAAGGAATAAATTAATATTTGAGAATAAATCTTGACGTCAAAACAAATTATTAAAGGAGAAAATAACAATGGCTATAACAATAAAAGATGTTGCTAACGCTGCGAGTGTTTCAGACACCACCGTTTCCTTTGTACTGAAAGATGACCCACGGGTTACTGATTATACCAAGAAGATAGTCCTTGACAAGATACAGGAACTTGGTTACCGCCCACATAAGATAGCAAAAGGATTAAGGCTCTCAAGAACCAATATTTTAGCCCTATTCTTGCCTGAGATTGGAAACCAGTTTGTAAAGGAAATATTCAAAGGGGTTGAGGACTACGCCACCCAAAAAGGCTATAATATTATCATATCCACTACACATTATGAGGATGAGAAAAGAACAGAACGTTTTCTTGACCAGTTAGGACATGGTTTGGTAGATGGGCTAATTTTTCTCCCAATACCTGCACAGGATTGCAGTGAAGAGATTAGCCGAATTAAGGAATGGATAGAAGAAAAGATACCTCTGGTCTTGATAGATATGTACTTTAATGAAGTAGAGACAAATTTTGTGGTTACTAATAACATAGAAGGAGGGTATATGGCTACCAAGCATCTGATTCAACAAGGACATAAAAGTATAGCCTTTATCAGTGATATTCCTTCATCTTCAGTATCAGATAGATTTGAAGGGTATAAGAAGGCATTGAATGAACATGGTGTTTTGTTAGATAATAAATTAATAGTGAATAATGAATTTAGTGCAGAGAAATTGGGATTAGATGGTATGAAAAAGGCAGGATATGAAAGTATGAAAAAACTCTTAACATTACCCTATACTATTCTACCTACAGCAATCTTTGGAGTCAACGACATTATTGCCATCGGTGCATTTAATGCGATTAAGGATGCAGGATTAAGAGTACCAGAAGATTTTGCATTAGTTGGATATGATGGTTCAGAGTATCTTGAGGTCTCCCTTACTTCAGTTCGTCAACCATTGAGACTAATGGGGGAAATAGCATCTAGAATATTGATTGAAGAAATTGAGAATGGAAATGGGAAGAAAAAAGGGTTCAGGAAAGTCTATCTAAAATCTGAATTGGTAGTAAGGGATTCTTCCCTCTCTATCAGTAAACAGATAAAGTAATTCTGCCCCTGAAATCCGAATAAAAAGGAGGTGGATAAAGTTAGTATTCATCAGGGTTTTATATGTGAATTGGTTGAAACAATGGTCTAACATATATGACCGGAATGGTCAAAGGAGGTGAAATGGACAAGAAGTATCTATTTTATAGATGAAAGAAATGGATGGCAGTAAACCTTAGAATTTTACTGATGCGTTTTGTTACGCAACAACATAAAAAAAGGAGGGTAAAGAAATGAAACGAACAAATATATTATTGACGTTAGCAATGGGACTTGCCGTAAGTCTGGTAAGTGCACCGGTCGTTTATGCTCATGGGAGCGGTGACCATAGCAATCCGCCGGTAATAAGCAATGTATCTGTCACACCACGCGTGACAAACAACCCTGCGGGTTTAATAACTATATCAGCGACCATTACCACTGTCGATAACAACCTATGGCACCCTTATTTTGAGGTACATGCACCTGGTAACGCTGGCGTTATCTATGGATGGATGGGTACAATCTCTAGTGGTACGTTCAATTACAGTGTTAACTTGCAGGATTCAGCCAATTTTATGTCTCCTGTAACGTCGTTCGCCGACTTCTATGCTATCTACGGCGGTGGTGTATATGAAGTAGTTGTTGGTGCCAGTGATTTCTTAGGCTTTCACGGCTACGCAGCCGCCCCTGTTTATTTGAGCATCCATACCATACCACCAGTAATCAGCAATGTGGCTGTCACACCAAACGTGACAAACAACCCTGCGGTTTCAATAACTATATCGGCAACCATTACTACCGGAGATAGTGGGCTGTGGCACCCTTACTTTGAGGTATATGCACCTGGTGACGCTGGCGCTATCTATGGATGGATGGATTCTACAATCTCTAGTGGTGTGTTCAATTACAGCGTTGACTTGCAGGATTCAGCTAATTTTAAGTCTCCTGTAACGTCGTTCGCCGCCTTATATGCTATCCACGGTGGTGGCGTATATCGGGTAGTTGTCGGTGTCAGTGATTTCATATCCGGTGGGTTTGGCTATTCTGCCCCATCTATCTTTCTGACCATTGATACCATAGGTCCACAGGTAACAATAAACCATCCAACTGACGGTACAACTACGCCTTCGGCTGTGGTCACGGTGTCAGCTGAAGTCAATGATAATTTAAGCGAGGTTATTTCGGTTAAGGCGGCCCTGAACGAGGTTGAGTTAACCTATGACGAAACAGAAGGTGAGTACAGTGGGTTAGTCCTTCACCCAATGCAGGGATTTGACATTACAGTTACGGCAAAAGACGCGGCAGGCAACGAGGGTTCAGATACGGTTAGTATAATCAAAGTCCACGATATGGGACAGAGGTCCAAACCGTAGTAGAGAATAACACTTGGGTAAGCAAGGGGATGAGCTGGTAGGTATTTTTCTATCAACTCATCCCTTGTTCTATTTTTCTTGTCACAACCTCCGATTCAGGATAGAATTATGAAAAACTTGAAAATGAGAAGATTGCTTGATATAGGGTTGTTCTTAATTATTTTACTGATTACAGGAGTATACTCCATGGCTGAGGAAAAGACTATTGAAGATGCAATTTTTTAAGCCAAAGGCTTATCCTGTAATGAAGGTCATTTGTGGCAGGGATGAAAAGGGTGTAAGGCAGGCACAAATATGAAGGGAAAGAAGGAACAATAGGACCAGTTGGCCATCACTAGTATTAATGCAGAAAGTAATGGGTGATGAGACTATGGTGAACCTAAATGCGGGAGTTTAGACCCGTTCAGGAAGTGCTGATAGGAGGGAGATTGCAAAGTGAATTTAGGACTCACTTACCAATCTCCCCCAATTTTTAGAATTCACACTCGCCTTACTCCTTCCGCCTCAGGCGGAAGGGATGGGTGAGGGGATACCAGGAGGTGTGATATGTATAAGGTTATTGGGAAGAGAAGATTATGGGTTCTATTTATAATATTTTTCTCCATTCTTATATCACAGCAAGTGATAGAGGCATATAGTAATTTGTTAAGCAATCCGAGTTTTGAGATAGATGAAGGTATTGATTTTAATAACGTGATAGGAGATACAACGGCAAATAATAGCGTTCCGGATGGATGGACCAAGATGGCAGGAAATCCCGTTTATGATACACTGGGGGATTATAGTTACCATGGGAAGTGTGCTATAAAAGTAAAAGGAAGCAGTGATACTATAGAAAATCGAACATATGACGTATCTCCTGGGATGAACCTGTCACTGTCTCTATATGCGAAGGGGGTAAACGGCGGAGAGAGGGTGCGGATTCAACTTGCGTTCTTTGACAGCAATGGAAACTGGATTTCCACTCTTGTTGAAGATTTTAATACAACTGTAACGACTGCATATAAAAGATTAACATATACCTGCACTGCGCCTGCTAATACATATTATGCGAGACTTACCCTTGAGGCTTCATATAACTCCAATGAAGAAATATGGTATGATGCAGCAATTCTGGAAAAAGGTTCTGTTTCTTCAGATTACAGCAATTATAAATCCCCTATAAATGTTTCTATTTATAATACTGTCAAGGCTCAATTTGAATCTGGTGAAGCAACCAGTACAGTTGACATAAATACATATCCTGGTAACATAGAGTTGCCTCTTACATATACTAATTTATTGCCTAATACGAGCTTTGAGGTAAATAATGGCACTGACTGCAATAATGTTATAGGTGACAAAATAGAAGGTAACAATATCCCTGATGGATGGGCAATATTGGCAGGAAACCCTGTTTATGATACCTCTGGAAATTACAGTTATCATCGTAATGCCGCAGTAAAGGTTACAGGGAGTAGCAATGCTATAGAGACCCGCACATATAGCATATCTCCCGGGATGAACCTGTTACTGTCTCTATATGCAAAGGGAGTAAACGGCGGAGAGAAGGTGCGGATTCAGCTTGCGTTCTTTAACAGTAATGGAAACTGGATTTCCACTCCGATTGAGGATGTCAACACAACGGTAACGGCTGTTTATCAAAGGTTGGAATATACCTGCACTGCACCGGCTAATACATATTATGCGAGACTGACCCTTGAGGCATGGTATGGTACCGGTGAACAAGTATGGTACGATGCGATAGTTCTGAGAGAAGACGGGAATTTGTTTCCCAATCCGGATTTTGAACTTAATGATGGGTCTAATTTCAATAACGTGATTGGGGATACTACAGCAGGTAACAATATCCCTGATGGATGGGCGATATTAGCTGGAAGCCCTGTCTATGACACCTCTGGAAATTACAGTTACCATGGAAGGGCTGCTGTAAAAGTGACAGGGAGCAGTGATAGTATAGAGACCCGCACATATAGCGTAACTCCTGGGATGAACCTGTCACTGTCTCTATATGCAAAGGGAGTAAGCGGCGGAGAGAAAGTGCGGATTCAGCTTGCGTTCTTTAACAGTAATGGAAACTGGATTTCTACTCCTGTTGAGGATGTCAACACAACGGTAACTGCTGCTTATCAAAGGTTAGAATATACCTGCACTGCACCAGCCAACACATATTATGCGAGACTGACCCTTGAGGCATGGTATAACTCAAGTGAGCAGATATGGTATGATGCAGTAGATTTGAAAAAACCCCCTTATTCCTCGGCTTTTGCCGATTATAAATCCTCTGGTACATTTATCTCGCACGTATTTGATATGGGCTTTTATGATAGCCTTGGAACGATTATCTGGACCGGAACTACTGCGGCGGCTACAACGACCGTTACTGTCCAGACAAGAACCGGTGACGTTTCTGACACTTCAGATTCAAGCTGGACATCATGGTCAACAGAGACTACTGGGACTGTTATTACCAGCCCTAAGAAGAGATATCTGCAATATAAAGTTGCGCTGTCAACAACAGATTCTACTAAAACCCCGATTTTGCATGATATTAAAATTAACTATAAAGAGTCCCAGCCTTACGGTTTTCTGGATGCTTTGAATAATGCTACTGAGATAGTTAAGGTCAAGGATGCTGGCATGAGGTGGGCGAGGTTCGATTTTACATGGAATAATATTGAACCGAGTAATGGAAACTTTACATGGTCCAATCATGATTCCCTGGTCCTCAACGCAGAAAAGGCAAATGTGCAGATTCTGGGAATACTTGATTACTGTGCCCTGTGGGCATCCTCTGCTTCTCAGGGTGCGAGTAACCGCGATAAATATCCTCCCTCTAATTTAAGTGACTGGGAAGATTACGTTACCCAGGTTGTATCCCGTTATAAGGGCAGGGTAAGTTGCTGGGAGGTATGGAACGAGCCGGACAGTATTAGTTTCTGGCACGGGACTGTATCACAGTATGTAGACCTATTGAAAAAGACATACAGTGCCGTCAAGACAATAGACCCGGATGCACTGGTTATCGGGTGCGTTACCAGTGGAGTTAACCTGAAGTGGATTGAGGATGTCTTAAAAACTTCTAATGGATTCAAGTACATGGACGGGATTTCAATTCATCCTTATGTAAATAGATATTCTCCGGAGGAAGAGAATCTCGTTACCCATATTATACAATTCAGGGCTTTGATTGATAAATATGGCGGAGGTAAGAGAATATGGCTATCAGAAAATGGCATCAGGGCAGATAATAACCCATACACAGAAGAAGAGCAGGCAAATTATCTGGTCAGGACATATGTACCGCTCATGGCTAATAATTTAGCTGACAAACAATTCTGGTTCAAACTGTATGAAGGGCCAAATTATGACAGGACAGGAATACTGACCCATCCGAATTATAATGCGAAGCCAGCCTATACAGCATATAAGGTAATGACAAAAGAGTTACAAGGGACACGTTACCTGAATCAGCGCAGTATGAGTTCCTTTAATGAAAAAGTCTATGTTTTTGAAAAAGGTAACAGACGCACTTTTGCTGTATGGCATGTCACGGGGTCGTCAAGTGTAGATATTGAAGTGAGTGGTTCTAACTGTACACTGGTAACAAGGGATGGCCAGGAATCTAATCTGCCTGTTACAGGTGGAAAGGTGACTGTAACATCATCAGAAAGCCCCCAGTACATAAAGGAACTGGTTGATGTATCTATCATTAAAGGGACAGTGAAAGACGGTGCCGGGGTTCCTGTAGAAGCGGCAGTTGTTTCTCCCGGCGTATCTGACGGTTATACCACCGTTACAGACAAAGACGGGAATTACTCTTTATATGTGCCGGCAGGAAACTATACGGTAACTGCTTCCAAATCCTGGTATGGTTTTGGTTCAGGAAGCAGCGGACAGTTGTCACCAGGACAGACTGCTACTGTAAACCTGACTATGCAGACGATAAGTACGCCTAACCGGAACAGTGAAGGGTATCTGTGGAAAGAAGGGGAGAGTTATACAGATGGAAACGGTAGTATGAGTTATTCAGTGGATTCTAATGCCAGCGGAGGTTACTATCTCTCAGGATTAGATGCCAATGGGGAGTGGGCAACCTATAATTTATCATCCATGTATGGCAGCTCTCACGATTTGTGGCTTTATCACAGACCCTCAAGCAACATAACATTGAAATTCTACCTGAACGGGGGGCTCCTTTTTGGAGGTTCAAAATCTTTCAACGCACAAACAAACCTCACATGGGAGAAAGCTGGCAGCATAACTCTGAACAAAGGAAACCAGCTCCTCAAAATCGAGAATGTTTCAGGCACAGAGAACCTGGACGTGATATTTCTAACCGCTGATACAGGATATACCCCTTCAGGGAAGATTGTGCCGCAGTCTCCGGGACTTTCCTGGCCGGTATTAAGGACGATTAATAACAATGTACCCACATTGAGATGGAAACAGGTTCATGGCTTCTCTACTTACACGCTGCAATATGATATAGACAGTGCATTTGGCAGCCCTACTACGGTTGCCAATATAACGTCCAACTCTTACCAAATACCATCTGCCTTGACAGACAACAAGACATGGTATTGGCGGATAAAGACAACGGATACAGGCAGTAACACAGGTCCTTATTCTGCGGCTGCAAGTTTCTATTTGCTGACAACGGCAACACTCCCGTCAATAGAATGGGGGGAAAATATCAATGCAGAGGATGATATTGACAACAGCGGTTCGCCTGATAACTGGATAAATTATTCATTCGGGCCGAATCCGGGTACAATTTCATGGGATGGCAATGTTGCTCATCAGGGTAAATACTCTCTGGCAATTTCAGGCACAGGTACATCTACTGATGATAACTGGGGTAAGCAGAACGCTGTTCGTGTGACGGCAGGCAATGCCTATGTCCTTTCAGGATGGGTTAAGACTGCCTCATTGGGTGGAACAGCCCATATATTTATTAACTGGACTAAAGAAGATGGAAGTGTTGTCTCATCGGGTTCCTCAACATTGACCGGTACCAATGGTTGGACTCTATTGACTGTTACTGCCCAGGCACCGGCTACCGCACATGAGGCAGGTTATGCCTTAAAAGTAGATGCTGGGAATGGGACCGGAACCGCATGGCTTGATGACATATCATTTGGTCCACAGTAAGGATTAAACCTGCTGCTCTTCTGTTATTGACTTTCTGTCTTTATTGATGTAAGATTTACGTAGAGGAGTTATCCGGAGGTAAATAGCCATATATGAGAGTGAAAATGGCTGGTTTTGAAATACTTCAGAATAAATCCAAAAGTGGGTTCACCTTGATAGAGCTGCTTGTGGTGATAGCCATTATCGGTATACTGGCTTCTATGCTTTTACCTGCCCTGTCCAAGGCGAGAGAGCAGGCGAAAAGGGCATCCTGTTTCAATAACCTCAAACAGGCAGGTTTGGCATGGATGATGTACATGAACGACTATGATGGTTTTTGTATAGGCAATGACCCCCAAGGATTGGGAGGGAACAGTTGGCATTATGAGTTAAGGGATACTTATCTTGTAAAAGAGTCTAATAAGGTATTGCTTTGTCCAAGTGACAGGACTAATGGACATGGTAACAATACAAGTTACGGATACAATACCCGGGTTAGTGGTGACCCTGGTTCAAAGGTAGGGATAGGATATGGGCAGATTACCAGCCCTTCCCAGGTCATTGTCTTTGATGAAAGTACCACTCCCGGTGCCCAGTCAGACAGACCTGAGTGGGTAGTTTACAACCATCCAGAAAATGGAGGAGTTAATATACTATTTGCTGACGGCCATGTAGCATGGCGGAAATACCCGATTCCTACCAGTCCAGATTCAGGGTGGGAAGAATTATGGAAGCCATATCCATGATAACGCCTATTTTCATTAAACATGCAGATAATCTAGTATAATATATAAGGGGGATAAAGACATGAAAGGGTCATTGTTATTTGTGGGGATAGTCAGCCCGGGGTTAGTTTTAGGGCTGACATTTATTGGCTTAGCTGGAGCAACAGGGGAGAAAGTGGTTAATCTCGCCTCAAACGGGAGCTTTGAGGAAGAGACCGCAGGAAAACCTGATGAATGGAATTGGAATGCAAGCGGCGGGGCTGAAGCTGTATGTACCGTAGATACCTCCGAGGCAAAGTTCGGACGCTCCTCTCTTAAAATTTCCAACAAAACCGTGGATACGGGAAATGTTTTTGGGCGTCTCTGGCAGGAGGTGAAAGTGAAACCTAAAACACCCTATACCCTGAGTTGCTGGATGAAGGGGGTTAAGGTTGTTGGGGTCTACTGGACTAATTGGGAGGGGTGGTCTCTTGCCGTTCCTGACGGTACATATGATTGGAAGAGGATTCAGACTACATTCACCACTAAAGAAAACCAGACAGCGACAGCTCTGGGGCTGAACACAGCCAATGTAACCGAAGCCCTTTATCTTGACGGTGTTCAATTGGAGGAGGGCCTGCAGGCCCATGATTTTGCAGAAGAAGAAAAACCGCTTGCAATTAAAATCAAGATAAATTCCGGCAATGTAAATAATATATTCGTTCCGGGTGAGCCCGTACGGATAGAATTTGAAATATCCGGGGGAGAATCAGATTCAAATATACAGATAGAAAATAAGATAGTAAATTTTTTTGATGAAGTAATTATGCAGGATGCCAAATCAATAAAGATTCCAGGAGATGGAAGATTCTCAGAGGTGATTAATCTGGTATCTAACCAAAACGGGGTCTTTGACGTATGGGCAAAGATAGAAACAGCTGACAAAGAGGTTAAAGAAAGCAGGACCACATTCAGCGTAGTACCCCCCAAGACGGGAACCGGATTATTGCCGGATTCTCCGTTTGGTATTGTATTCGGAATACCTGATTTAATGGCTTATTCAGGGGCAAAATGGACCAGGTTAGATGCCTACTGGGACGCGATTGAACCAGAAAAGGGAAAATTCGATTTCAGTAATATGGATAATCATTTGAAGGAGGCAAATAAGCATGGCGTGGAACTTTTTCTCATTATTGACTATTCAGCCTCATGGGCATCCTCTGCGCCTCCAGGAGTGCCTGTCCCGGAGAGATGTATGTACCCGCCAAAGGATATTAATGACTGGAAGGATTATGTAAGAGCACTCGTTTCGCATTACAAAGGGAAGGTCAAGGCATGGGAGATATGGAATGAGGTCAATGCTTTTGATACGTTCTTTAAAACAGGCAGCGTGGAAAAATATGCTGAATTATTGAAAGTGGCATATGTTACTATAAAAGAAGTTGACCCACAGGCAAAGGTAATAGGCTGTACTACAACAGGGATTGCCTTTGAATTCATAGAATCTGTATTCAAATCAGGTGGTTTTAATTATATGGATGCTGTTTCTGTCCATCCTTACCGTGGGACAAGGGGTCCTGAAGAATCAAATCTTGAAGAAGATTTATTTAAATTAAAAGGACTTATTGAAAGGTATGGCGGGGGCAAGGGTCTCTGGAATACTGAATTCGGCTGGTGGGCAAATGACTTCCAGCCAGAGTATTCTGAAAAAGGGATTGCCCTTACTGAACGGGAACAGGCAAATTATCTTGTAAGGGCTTATATAATTTCTCTCTCCTCAGGGTTTGAGAAAGTATTCTGGTTTACGCACCGCCATTCCGCAGAAGATTTCGCCCAATCTATGGATGCAGGCATAGGTCTACTCTATCATGATTATAAGATGAAACCAGCTGCTGTTGCCTATCGCACCATGACTGATGAATTAGAAGGTGCTGTGCCTGTCTCTAAGCAAAAGATAGGTGATGTCATAGAGGCACATTTATTTAAGAAAGAAGATAAAAAGGACATCCTTGCTATCTGGAGCTGGAAAGAGACAGAGGTCATTGCTGTTGAGTCTAAAGGCGATATAATAATGGTTGACCTGATGAACAATCGTAAAAAGATAGCCGATTCAAAAGGACCAGTTTTAATATCCTTAGAGAATGGCTCTCCAGTTTTTCTTGAAGGAGAGGATATAAAAATCCTTGGCCAGGTAATACGCATAGGAATGAAAGAAGACATTTTAATCCCCGGTAGGCCACAGTCCATTGAAGTCTCTTTACATAATCTACTGTCTGGAGAACTTAAAGGTGTCACAACACAAGGTCCCCCAGGCTCCATAAGCATTAAACCTTCTATACTCTCCTTTGCTGTTAAAGAAGGAGAGAGTCAGACTCATAAATTTCAGGTAGATGTCCCGGTCAAAGCAAAATATGGCAGAGAAAAAATTTCCTTTAGATTCAATCTGCCCGGCAGACTTGAGAAATCAGTAAAGATAGATAGAGAACTTCAGGTCATGCCGCCTTATTCTATAAATATTGAAGATTTTGAAAGTGATATAACTCTAACTCTATGGAAAACAAATGACAAAGATGCCCATGTTGTGTATAATAGTATTGAGAAATCAACTGAATTCATTAAAGAAGGTAAGTATGCCCTGCACTGGAGATGCAAATCGCCAGGCAGATGGAATACGATTACCAGGGATATATCAAGTATTGACCTCAAAGGGGCAAGGCAGATGAGTTTCTGGCTTTATATCCCGCATGCCCAGAAGGGCGGGGAACAGGGTATGGGTATTGAAATTCTTGAGAAGGATGGTTCAAAGTACTACCACTCCAAGCCGATGATTCCGCTTTATCCTGTTGGCAAGTGGAATCTCATCATTCTAAACTTAGAGGATTTTTATCTGCCGTCTTTCAGCCAGGATGAGAATGGCAGATTAGACCCAGAAGAAATACAGTTTTTCACATTTAATCTGACTGGCGGGGAATTTGATGTATATATAGATGGGCTTAAGGTGTATAAATCGGTAGAATAAGATGGGAAACGTGATAGATAGAAAAACAGGCAAACAAACGACCTCTGAAGGGCGAATATGCCTGCTTGTGATAATAATAGCATGTATTTTAATTATTCAGGGATGCTCTAAACGGGAGGAGGGTAAAGCAGGTAAAGTAACTTTAAGGTTAGGATATGCTGGCGGACTTCTTTCCAAGGATATTATGGAACGGGTGATAGACAATTTTGAAAAAGAGAACCCTTCTATTAAGGTGAAGATGGAGTTTATGGAAGGTAGTTACTATGAAAAGCTCCAGGTTCAAATGGCAGGTAAGACCGCCCCGGATGTCATATGGGTACAGGATATACGTTTACCCATGTTTGTTGCTAAAGGCGTATTTATGGACCTTAATGATTTTATCCATAAGGATAAAGGATTTAATCTCAGTGACTATTATCCTCAAACTCTACAGATATATAAATATCAGGGTGGATTGTATGCGATACCACAGAATTGTGCACCACTGATGTTTCAGTATAACATGGATATATTTGATAGGTTAGGAATAAAATATCCGGATAGTAACTGGACATGGGCAGAATTTTTGGATATAGCCAGGCGCCTGACAAGAGACAATGATGGTAATGGCAGGATTGACCAGTATGGCTTTACAGGCGCAGGGAGTGTCCATGCAATGGCAATGTTGATTCTGCAGAATGGGGGGCGACTCCTGAATATTGAAAAGAGGACATCCACCATAACTATGCCAGAGGCAGTTGAGGCTGTCCAGTTTTATGTTGACCTTGTTAGAAGATACAGGGTGTCACCCAGGCAGGAAGAGACAAGGGATAACCCTTCTTGGGAGATGTATTACAGGGGTAGTATTGGCATAACCCAGTTCATATGCCCATGGGCACCTGAGGCTATTAAATACCAGAAGTTCAGATGGGACGTTGTCCCGGTGCCCAGGGGTAAGAACAGAAAGACAGTATTCTTCTCAGACGGATTTGCCATATACAAATTCACAGAGCATCCTGAAGAATCTTGGCAATTTTTAAAGTATCTTGTGGGAGAAGAAGGACAGAAGATGTATTGCATAGAGCACAAGATATTTCCTACACTCAGATCAGTTGCTCGTTCTCAAGACTTTCTTGAGCCGTCAGTTCCTCCGACAGACAAGAAGATGCTTCTTGAGGCGATGGACCATGCAGAATTTCTACCTATACTGCCTGAATTCATTGAGATAGACATAAAGGTGATAAGCAAAGAGATGGACCTTGCCTTTTTAGGTAACCAGTCAGTAGAGGATGCATGCAGGAAAATAAAGGAAGGTATAGATGAATTGTTGAGAGAAAGCGAGGAAAAGAAATAATGACAGAACGACTTGCTATATATGGCGGGAATCCTCTTATACCTAAAGGGTCGGAAAAGAGATGGCCTGTCATACCGGATGAAGATATAGAAGAGGTAAAGAAGGTATTGGAGAGCAGGGTATTATTCGGGGTTCATGCACCTCAGGTTAAGAGTCTGGAAAAGGAATGGGCTGATTATGTTGGGGTGAAATACTGTGTCGCTGTAAATAGTGGCACAGCTGGACTCCATGCTGCGGTTGCAGCTGCCGGGGTTGGACCTGGAGATGAGGTAATCACATCCCCGTTTACATTTTTATCCTCTGCCTCATCAGTCCTTCATCACAACGGCATCCCTGTATTTGCAGATATTGACCCTGAGACATATAATATTGATCCGGAGAGGATAAAAGAAAAGATTACTGAAAAGACAAAGGCCATCATCCCTGTCCATATCCATGGGTTGCCAGCAGATATGGAAGAGATAAATAAAATTGCTAAGGATAATAAACTGATAGTTATAGAAGATGCCTGCCAAGCGCATGGCGCAGAATATAAAGGCAGAAAGACAGGAAGATTAGGTGATATGGCTGCCTTCAGTATGCAGGAATCCAAGAATCTGCCTGCAATTGACGGCGGGCTTTTTACCACAGATTCAGATGAATATCGCGAAAAGGCAGAGATGGTAAGGATGTTTGGTGAAGTTGTGGAGCCTGGTAAGAAACGTGCATATAATGCCTATACATTAGGATGGATGTACAGGACAAATGAATTGATATCTGCATTGGCAAGATGCCAGCTGAAGAGGCTTGATGCCAATAACGATATCAGAATAAAATTTGGCAAATATATCTCACGGGAATTAAACAAGATACCGGGTGTTATACCTCCTTATGTTCCACATGACAGAACCCATGTCTATCATATATTCCGCGTAAGACTTGACCCTAAAGCAGCGGGTGTTAATATGAAACCGAGGGATTTCAGGCTAAAGGTTCAGAAGGCACTCCAGGCAGAAGGTGTGGGGTGCGGCGAATGGCTCAGTGCCCCTCTTACAGAACAGGAACTATTCAGGGTTAAAGAAGGGTACGGTAAAGGATGTCCATGGACATGCCCACATCACGGCGGGGCTGATGTGAGATATAGTGCAGAGGATTATCCTGAGGCTGTTAAATTGATAGATGGTTCATTCATTATAGGCGGTATTCATCCGCCTAATACAATGGAGTTGATGGAATTGATTATTGAATCTTTCAGGAAGGTATTCAGCCAATTGGATGAAGTGATGAAGGTCAAGGTGGAGGAATAGTATGTCAGAGTTATTGATAGGATATGATGTAGAGTGTGTTAATGAAGGCAAGACAAAAGGGATTAATGTGGATTTCCTGAAAAAGATGAAAATGATACACGAAGAGTTAAATGCACCGTGTACACTTTTCTGCAGGGGGCAGACTATTGAAAGTAATATGGAAGGGTTTCAGGAGATAAGGAAAAACAGCCTGTTTGATATTCAGCAACATACCTACTCCCATGTATTGTTTAAAACCATATTAAGGAAAACAGAGAATGGGGTAGAGTATGTAAGGGGAGGGTCACTTGAACAAATCTATGAGGAAGTAGAAAAGACGAACAGGATATTGAAAGGCTATCTTGATGTTGACTGTATTGGCATTACAGGGCCATACACATATTATCGCGGATTGCAGGATAGACCTGACATACTTGAAATTTTACACGAGTTAGGCATACGTTTTATGAGGACATATGGAAGAAATGCCGAGGATTCCTTTCCTGTCTCTATGGACATACATCCATTCTGGTATGACATTCAGGGATTCAGTGATGTACTTGAGTTTCCTATCACTGGGTGGAAAGGAGAGTATTTTGAAGGCTTTACTGATTATGTCAAATCCAATATTGACTATATCGCAGGACGTAATCTAAGTTATTCTTATCTGCATCATGATTTCAGTTATGTATTAAGTCCTGTTAAGGACCCGGAACTGCACCATATAAGAGAAATAATTATCTATGCACAGAAGAAGGGTGTAGAGATATTATCGTATAAAGAGTCATATATCAGGCGTTTAAAAGAGAAGGAGAAGAAAAGATGCCTTTAAAATTCGCATGCCACACAATTACCTGGGGCTGGGAGCCGTTCAAAGACCATGGCAAAAAGATGTTAACTGAAATAAAAGAGGCCGGTTACGACGGTGTTGAATTCAATCCGGTCCACGTCAGTGACATAGATGCTGTTAAAAGAATAGCCCGGGATATAGGCCTTGAGATTATGGGCATATCTGCAGGAGACCCCAAGAAAGGTATAGATTTTGCATATAAACTCGGGGCATATGCCTATGTAGTGGGCGGGCCGACCTTTGACACCATGGGGAAAGAGAAGGCAGAAGAATCTGATTATTTGAAATTATCAGAAGAACTTAATTCCCTGGTAGAATTCTCCAGAAATAATCAGATTATAGTTACTCTGCATCCACATCTGTGGACTATAGTACTGACTGAATATGACCTTGAGACAATACTTGCACATGTTCAGGGACTTAAACTTTGCCCGGATATAGCCCATCTAAAAGCCGGCGGCACAGACCCGGTGCACGTGATAGAAAAGTATAGGGACAGACTCTGGGGTGTTCATCTAAAAGACCTCTTTATTTCCGGTTACTCAACAGATAAGTCAGGACCTCTTAAACTGGAAAAATTATCTAAGGATGATAAGTTCGTGGAATTAGGCAAAGGCAATGCCGGCATTGATATAAAGAAGTTAATGGATACGCTTAAAGATACAGGATATAACGGCTGGGTAACCGTGGAACTTGATTCTACATACAGGACTCCTTTTGAAAGCGCCAAATCAAACAGGGAATTCCTGCGAAGTATCGGTTACTGACCGTTACATACAACAGCATGGCGGAAACTTGAGCGGGAAGAGGAGGAGACTGTTATGTTAGCCGCTGTTTTAGAGGGTGTTAAAATGAAAAACAGAAAAAAATTCAAAAAGGCAAAAGATATTCAGACAGGGATTATCGGTTATGGTGGTGGTTGCAATATAAGCCGCTGTCACCTCAGCGGGATGCAAAAGGCCGGGATGAGGCCTGTGGCTGTGGCTGAAGTTAATCCCGTCCGGCTCAAGGCTGCACAAAAAGATTTTCCAGGTATTGAAACCTACTCATCCGCCGCGGCTATGCTTAAAAGCTCGTCTGTTGATCTTGTGGCTGTAGTCACACCGCACAACACTCATGCCGACCTAGCCATGCAATGTATTAAGGCCGGACGAAACGTTGTCTGCGAAAAACCTTTTGCTATTACTACGGCTGAATGCGATGCCCTGATTGAAGCGGCGCGGAAGAAAAGGGTTTTGATCTCTGTTTATCATAACAGGCATTGGGACGGAAGTATCCTCCAGGCTGTAAAAATGATTAAGAAAGGAATTATTGGTGAAATAGTGCGCATTGAAGCGCATATGGGCGCCTGGGCTCCTCCTATTAATACCTGGCGCAGCCGCCGTTCAATTTCAGGGGGGATTTTCTATGACTGGGGAATACACGTGCTTGAGTATGGTCTGCAGCTGATTGACTCGGATATTGTAGAGGTAAGCGGTTTTGCCAAAAAAGGATTTTGGGCCTCTCAATCAGTTTGGAAAAACGATACAAATGAAGACGAAGGCTTTGTCGTAGTCAGATTTAAAAACAGCGCCTGGCTTACCTTGTGTGTTTCAAGTATTGACTCTAATCCCAAACCCAACTTACTGCAAATAACCGGCACTAAAGGCACTTATCTTATGGGACATACAACCTGGGAAGTGATTAACTGTACGAAAACGGGGATAACTACTTCGCAGAAAGGTAAAAATCCTGACGGACAATGGGAGCATTTTTATCAGAATATTGCTGACCACTTAACGAAAGGGACAAAACTGATTATCAGCCCGGAATGGGCCCGCCGGCTGGTTCATATTCTTGATTTGGCAGTACAAAGCGCCTGTAAAGGAAGGGCCCTTAAAGCAAAATACAAATAATACAAGAGGAGAAAAGGGATTAATGACTAAGGATGAGGTAAAAAAGGTAATACACTTTAAGAACCCGGCAGGGGTTCCGTTGAAAACAGAGGACTTTGCTCCGACCGCGTTTGAAAAATATGGAAATAAGTTGTGGAATCTGTTGAAGAAATATCCCAGTGATTTTCTTATCCCCGTGCCCGATGTTGCGGCCGGCTGGAAACCGGCTAAAGAAGGCGAAGACGAATACGGATGTGTCTGGGACAGGACAGAGGGGACATGGACTACCATGGTCAAGGAACCGTTGATAAAGGACTGGGCGGACTTCAAAAACTATAAATTCCCGGATCCGCATGCCCCGGGCAGACTTGACTATATCAAAAAATGCCTGCGTGTGCCTGTAGATTTTTATATGGTTGGTGGAATGTGGCATGGGATGTTTTTGCGGGCTCAGTATCTGCGCGGGAGCGACCGTCTCTTGGAAGACCTGCATTTGGATAAAAAGAATGCCGGCTGTTTGTTGGATAGGATTGTGGAGGTGCATATCGGCCTGATCGAAGAGTGGGCTGAAACAGGCGCTGACTGCATACACTATGCAGATGAACTTGGCACAACTACAAGCCTGATGCTGAGCCCCACCCTTTTTAAGGAAATGTTAAAACCGGGATACAAAGAAATGTTTGATTCCGCTCATAAAAGAGGCATGGACGTATGGTTTCACACCTGCGGCCATATTGAGCCGTTGATACCGGAACTGATTGAATGCGGGGTGGATATATTGCATAATATCGAAGAAGGCTGTAACGACCGCAAAAGAATAGCCAGAGAATACAGCGGTTCCGTCTGTTTTTCCACAGCGCCCAGCAACCACACAACCTTAAGATACGGGACACCCGGGGAAGTAGAAAACGAAACAAGGTGGCTGATTGAGAACCTGGGCACATCCCAGGGCGGTTTTATCGTCTGCGACGAATCGACTATTTTTCCCGAGATATCGTTGGAAAATATCGAAGCCATGTTCAGGACAGCCAGGGAATACAGGTATTAATAGGAATTTATCAACCCGGTCCTGTCGATAATGTCTGCGATTATCTATTGTTGTTTACAGACTGTTTGACAAGGCCGGTTTTTTATGTTAAAATTGCGGACATAATAAAAAGGAGCAGTAGCACTATATGAAGGAACAGTATAAATACACCGCTTATGTGTGTTCGCATACACACTGGGATAGGGAATGGTATGGGACATTTCAGCAGTTTCGCATAAGACTTGTAATATTGATAGATAAACTACTGAAATTATTAGACTCTGACCCTAATTACAAACATTTCAATTTTGACGGGCAGACGATTGTTCTTGAAGATTATCTTGAAATCCACCCAGACAAGTCCAGGCTCCTCCAAAGGTTCATCCAATCAGGACGTATCACTGTAGGTCCCTGGTATGTCCTGCCTGATGAGTTCTGTGTTAGTGGAGAATCTCTTATACGAAACCTATTGAAAGGGCATCAAATCGCTTATAAATTTGGCGGCTGTTCAAAAACCGGTTATCTGCCCGACATGTTCGGACATATATCCCAGATGCCACAGATTTTGCGAGGGTTTGAAATAGATAATGCCATAATCTGGCGGGGTGTTTCAAGAGATAGATACAAGAGCGAATTATGGTGGCAATCACCCGATGGCAGCCGGGTATTGACGTATTTCCTCCCCCAGTACTGTGGCTATAATAATGCAGCATTATACACTGACTCACTTCCTCCTCATTTGCGCGGCAAATATACCAAATGGGATTATATGCTTACCCAGCAGCCTGAAGAGGCGGTTAAGGCATTGGCAGAGATTGTTAAAGTCTCTCGTGATAATGCCCAAGTTCCGATTTTGCTACTCCTTAACGGCGTAGACCATATGGAGCCACAGCCTGAATTGCCTGGCATCATTGAACGTGCAAACAAGATAATTAGAGATACAAAATTTATCCATGCCAGGTTAGATGATTTTATAGATGCCTTGCGTAAATATGCGAAAGGCACGTTTCAAATTATAAAGGGAGAACTTAAAGATACTGTATGGACGTTAGAAGGCAGGAATATTGTATTGCCTAATGTGCTTTCCTCGCGAATTTATTTGAAAATGGCAAATGAGCGATGTCAGACTATCTTAGAACGTTGGGCAGAGCCGACCTCAGTATGGTCTTTAATGCTTGGGCATAACTATAAATCTGGTTTTCTCAATAAGGCATGGCAGTATCTTATGCAAAACCATCCACATGATAGTATAGGGGGCTGTTCTATAGACCAGGTACATAGCCCAATGGAATACAGGTTTGATGCCTGCCGTGAAATTGCTGATGCAATCACAGAAGAGAATTTATATAACATAGCAATGAGGGTTGATACAGCTTCCCTGCAGAAGGATGAAATTGGGCTTCTTATATTCAATCCGCTAAACTGGGAGATAGAAGATACCCTGCAAGTTAGAATTGATATTCCACATGATTGGCTTCATGCCCAGGGGATAGCAGTTAATGAGGACAATGTTCACGAGACTATCCGTAATTTATATGTAACTGACTGGAAGAATAATCCTGTCCCATTCCAGATTACCAGCATGAAGAATATGATTGTCAATTACAATCATTTACATGAGTTTGTCCCTTTGCGAAAGGTTATCCGCGTAACTGGGAAGATTCATGCGATACTTCCAGAATCTGGCTATAGGATATATCGCATTAAGTCATTCCGGAAACCCATTCTATCTTATGGCAGTCTAATCACAGGTACAAACGCCATGGAGAATGAATATATACGGGTGTTTATCAATCCAAATGGTTCATTTAATTTACTTGATAAATTGACAAAACAGGAATTCAAAAATCTTGGATTCTTTGAAGATGGAGCAGATAACGGAGACGGCTATACCTATTCACCGCCCAAGTTTGATGAAGTCTATAATACATTAAGTGAGTCTGCCCATATCAGCATTGTAGAGAATGGTCCTGTAGCAGCATCATTCCGTATTGAATTAGAGTGGAAACTCCCCATATCATTAAGTCATAATCGCCAGGAACGTGCCGATGATAAAGCAATCTTGAAGATTATTTCAGTAATAAGTTTGGGTATAGACTCAAGGCGGGTAGATATTGAAACTACAGTTTGTAATACTATAAAGGACCATCGTCTGAGGGTGGCATTTCCGACGTATCTTAAGACAGATACGTGTTGGTCAGAAGGGCAATTTGACATAATAGAACGCCCCATAAATATTAAACAGCCCCCACAAGAAGTCTGGATAGAGGACCAGCCTTGTGAATATCCCCAGCAGTTCTTCTGTGGACTATCTAATGGAAAATTCGGCCTTGCAATAGCCAACAAGGGTTTATTAGAATTTGCAGTGTCTAATAATCCTGAACATGCAGTCTATATTACTTTACTGAGGGCTGTGAATTGGTTGGGTGCTGGTTCTGATACAAACACAATCCAAGCAGGAGCAGGTCCAAGGATTGAAACGCCTGACAGCCAGTGTCAGAGGGAGTTAACATTCCATTACTCGGTTATACCGCATAAAGGTAAAAGATGGTATTACTATGTGCAGAAACAAGCCCATCAACATGCTGTTGGCATGCGGACTTACGTAGTAACAGAGCCACATAAAGGTGATCTGCCCCATCGGCATTCTTTTATCCGCGTGAATGGAGATAATGTAATGGTTTCAAGCATAAAGCAGGCTGAGGATGGAGATGGTGTAATTGTGCGCCTTTGGAATAGTGGAGATACTCTAACTACTGCTAAGATAGAAATGGCAAGTGGAATAAAAGATGCAGCCTTGGTAAATTTACTTGAAGAGGTAAAAGATAAATTGCCTATTAAAAATAGGTTAGCAGAAATCAGCCTGGGCAAGAAACAGATTGTAACTTTGAAATTGAAATGGTAAAGATTGTAGGTATTAGATGACGCGTAAAGAACTGAATCTGGCGATATTTGAAGGTAAGGCAGACAAGGTGCTCTGGCAGCCGCGGCTGCATGAATGGATTGGCCGCCACAGAGAAAATGGCACTATGCCAGAGCGATTCAAGGATATGGATGACCTTGAAATCTATGATGAATTACGCTGCTCTGTCCGCTATGCAGCACACGCAGGCATAGAAACTATCACTGATGTAGAGCGAAAAGAAGAGCGGCGGGATAACCATCTTTTCAGCACGATTCGCACCCCAAAAGGGGAAATTACCACTGTGCACCAGGAGATATGGGAAAATGGCAAATTAGTGAACAGCCGCATCGTTGAGTATCCAGTGAAGACAATCTATGACCTAAAGGTTTTAACAGATGTGATAGAACACACACATTATCAGGTGAATCAGGATGCTTTTAGGGTTGCGGCAGAGCGGGTAGGACACCGTGCTGAACCGACCGTGTTTCTCAACAGTTCTGGTTTTACTGAGTTGATAAAGTGGTGGTGCGGGTTAGAGGAGACATTCTACCTGTTGCACGACCACCGTAAAGATGTAGAGGTATTTCTTGAAGCCTCGGACCGCTTAGATGATAGACAGGTTGATGCAGCACTTCAGTTACCATGCCGTATATTCAACTTTGGAGACCATGCTAATGATGAATTTACTCCACCGCCGATTCTCAAGCGATATATGCTGCCACGGTGGCAGCATATAAGTTCTCGGCTCCATGCAGCAGGACGGTTCGTCCATAGTCATTGGGATGGACACTCCCATACCATCCTGCCATATCTAAAAGATAGCGGATTGGATTCTGTAGAGGCACTTACACCAGAGCCCCAAGGGAACATTACGCTTGAGGAAATCAAAGAGGCAGTTGGGGATAGCATAGTGGTATTAGACATTCTTCCAGCGATACACTTCCTGCCACAATATAGTACACGAGAGGTTCTTGACTTTGCAAAGAAGGTGATTGATATGTTTGCCCCGAGGTTAATTCTTGGCGTTTCTGATGAGATTTCACCTACAGGCCAGATAGAAAAGATAGAGGCAATTTCACAACTCGTTGATAAAACTTGTGGCCTGGTAGAGTAAATGGTGCCAACAAAGGGCTGAAGAAAAGGTTAACCGGCTTCATTTTGGTAGTGTGTAAATATCTGAATCTGCAGACAAATACACCCGCATCCTTCTGGACAATCGCAAAATTGGCATATTTAGGGAAGGTAGAATACCGCTTATTCTAAGGAAAAGCGATATAGAAGACTGAAATCAAAATGCGAGTCTTGCTACCTGTTTGAAGTCATCCTCAGTGAATGAGAAGTCAATGTTTTTAAGAGAGCGGGATGAATTTTCAAGCATCCTTTGTGAGAGTCTATCAAGTTCGGATTCCTTGATTCCAATGTCCCTTAATCTGATAGGCATACCTATATCTTTAGATAATTGTTTCAAAACCTTCCAGGGATACCCACCTAATGCCTCACCTATCTTGTCTATACGTTCTTTCCCCGATATTTGCTTATGCAAATAAGCATAGGGGACTTTATCTCTATGGTAAATATGTTCCAATAGATATGGGAGTATAAAACCACTTGCATGGCCATGCTGAAGACCGTAATCCAATGTCAGGGCATAGCCCATGCCATGGGCAAGGATTGTCCCTGTATGATTGAGTGCCATACCTGCCATTAGTGAAGAGAGTAACATGTTTGCCCGTGCCTCAATGTCCTTGCCATTTTCAAAAGCCCTCTTCAAATTTGAGGCACCTAATCTTATCGCCTCAAGGTCTAATACGTCACTGATTGGGTTTGCCTTCTTTGAAAGATAGCCTTCAATAGCATGTGACAAAGCATCCATCCCTGTTGATGCAGTAAGGTTAGGAGGAAGCGTAAGCGTGAGTTCAGGGTCACATATTGAAAACCTTGGCATGATTAAAAGAGAGGCTATAGTCTTCTTTGTATTCTCTTCTTTATCCACAATTACAGAGTACCTGTTGATTTCACTTCCTGTGCCTGCAGTAGTTGGAATGGCTACAATCGGGAGTGGCGGATTACTGAATTTATCCTCTCCTATGAATTCTTTTGCAGGGCCAGGATTGGTTACTAAGATGGCTATACCTTTGGCTGCATCCATAGCACTGCCGCCGCCTATGCCGAGCACACAGTCACAGGAATTTCTTTTTGCAACTTCTGAGCCTTGCTCAAGTGTTTGGAATGTAGGATTTTCCTCAACCTCGCAGAATTCAAAATATTTAAGTGATTTATCTTTCAATCTTTTCTCTATCCTGTCAAGTAAGCCAGAAACTTTAACAGAATGTCTCCCTGAGACTATTAGTATCCTCTTGCCTAAAGTTCCTATCTCATCAATATATTTATCAAGGCTGCCACATCCAAAATAGACCTTTGTATTCAAACAAAACCAGAACTCTTTCATATTTGCACCTCTCTACATAACCAATTCCTTCCCAATAGAAAAAAGCCTGCTACTACCATACCAATCCCAACCCCTATTGAAATAAAAGCGATGTCAAAATTTCCTGTCCAGTCAAATACAACTCCTGCGCCGACTGGAGCAAGTGAAGCGAAAATATTGCAAGAGAAAAGCAAGCCGTAAACCCTGCCGACTGAATCAACTCCCCAAACATGCGAGACCTCAGAGGCGTAAAGCACAAGAACGCCGCCGTAGTTGAATCCAGCCAATCCGGCAAATAGGAATAGCCCTTGAGTGGATTTCAAATAAAGTGGAGATAGAATAAGCAACATTGCCTGAAGTATCAAATTTGCAGGCATAGTTTTCCTGCCGCCGAATCTGTCAAAAAGCATACCCCAGACAATCCTTCCGGCAGCATTGCAGAGTGCAAAGATAGAAACTGCTGAAGCGCCAGCCTTCAAATCAATAGAAGGTATAATCTGTTTGAGGTTCGCATTTACAGCAAATCCTGCAGCAACGCCTGCAGTCATCATAACATATAGCAAACAAAAAAATTTCGGGTGTTCAAATCGCAAAGAAACAGGTTTCTGCATTTGTGTCGTAGAATCACCTGGTTTCTTTAATATAAGTGCGCCGCATACAATAAGAACAAAAAATGCGAGACCCAATATGCGTAATGTCTCAAAAGGGGTCCATCCACGAGACAACAGATGTCCGGCAATCTGTGCCACAATCGCAGACCCTCCACCGAATCCAGCTACAGCAATTCCTGTTACTAATCCCTTTCGCTCAGGAAACCACTGTATGCACATAGTAATAGGGACAATATACGCCAATCCAACGCCAATTCCTCCGAATACTCCAATTCCCAGCACCAGCATCCAGAAGTGATGTCCGAATGTTCCGGCAAGGAACCATCCTGAAGCAAAGAAGGATGCCCCTGCAAGAAGGTTAAACTTCACTCCGAAACGATTAAGCAGTAACCCGGAGAAGATCATTGTGAAAGGGAAAACGATGTAGAAGACAGAGAATGGAAATTGGATGCTTGCCTGTGAGACGTAAAGCATTTTCTTCAGCGGCTCAACAAAAATACTCCAGGCATACGTTGCCCCGAGGCATAGTTGAACGAGTACAGCAGCCAGGAGAATTAGATAACGGTACTTATTCTTATTCATTGGTCTATCTCCAGTGAGGTTGGTTAGAATTTTAGCATAAGGAAGGAATAATGTCAAATTTTTACGGAGACAACAAAAATAGATTGAAAAAGGTAGCAAATGTGATATAATTTAAAAAGAGTGAAATTCTTCCCTAAGCAAATAGTATTTATAGCAATAGCTGTTTTGCTGGTTCTGTTTTTGGGTTTTGTCGTGTGGCTCGTTATACCACAAGGTAGAGCCAGCGTGGACTATCTTATCCATGGAAAGAGTCTTGCTGTCCTTTCATTGAAATTGAATTTGGATGATAAAGGGATTAGAGGGATTGCGGGACTATTAAAGGATAAGGCACTATCTTCGGCAGATAGTTCTTTTGAGAAATTTTTGATAAGAAGTAATATATGGCAGATTTTATTGCCTGCTGGTGTTACAGTAACTATTATCCCTGAACATCAGGGCGAAGAAATTAAATACAATTGGGTTGTATACTTAACTGGAAACAGGGCAGGGAAACTCCTTAAATTCCATATTGTAAGGGAGAGGCTTGACAACCTGTTGGCGAAGGGCGAATCTTCCCGGATAATGGATTATAAGGGGGCGAGGTTGACTGAGATAGGGTCAGAAGATAATCAGGATAAATCCTATTCGTATGCCTTTTTGGGGAATTGTATGCTTGTGTCCAATGCGACCCATTTAATAGAAGAGTCTGTAGAAGGTTATTTAAAGCAGCAAGGTAAAAAGAAAGATGGGAGGAGAAAATTACCTGAGAGCGAAAACGCATTTAGAGTTCTTATGAATAAAAGGGTAGATGGGGAATTAAGGGTCTTTATTCAAAATGGTGCATCCAATGATTTGTCAAATCTTATCTCTAATCTTGAGGATAGATTTTCATATTCAATATTCCCGAGTATAGACTTGATAGACTGGATAGGGCTGGATATGGATATCATTGATGGGGATTCTATTAAAAGTACCTTTATATTCAAATCCCATGGTGGCTTAAAAGGGGTTAGTAAGGGACTTGAGAATGATGTATATTTTATCAATGAAACCCTGCGCAGACTCGGCAAGGCTAATGGATTGGATGGAAAATATACAATAGAAGCGGGAACCCTCCCCGCCATGGGACAGGAAAGGGACTTTATCGCGGTAAAGTGGGATGTTACAGGGATAAAAGAATTTTTAAAGGAAATTTTATCAAAGGAGGGGAATGATAGATGAAGAAGGCTTTTGTTTTTGCATGGTTGATATTTACATGGGTATGGGCGATTGAACCTCTAATAGCAGATGAAAATTTAACGAGTCTCGTCTCTAAAGATGCTGTTATTGTCGCTTCTATAAAACCTGGTAAGGATGACCCGGGCGTGTCTTATCTTGCAAGTATATGGAAAGAGACCTTAAAGGAACGGGAGGGAAATTCTACAAAAAAGCAGGAGGCGATAGAGGACATATTTAAGCAGCCACACCTGCCGAATATAACAGTTGCTATCTTTGGTAAAGATATTACTAAATTATATGGAGCCGGTGGGAGCATATTTGATTTACCTTCCTATCTCATACTTGTGGAAAGTTCTGATAAGGAATTTTTAAAGAGTAAGTTAGACGTATTGCTTGAAAAGAGCGAAAACCTGAAGCGCGAGACGTTTAAGGAAGGAGAATTTGCATACAATGAATTTGCAGGGTTATCCAATGACCCTTCTATTTATGTCCAGTTAGGCGATATAATAGCAGTAGGCCCGGGTAGGGATAAGTTGGAGGAGGCATTGGAACTTTCAAGAGATTCAAAGGATTCTATTGCCAGACTTAGCAAATATAAAGAGATGATGTCTAAGATGGTAACCCATGGCGATGGCACATTATATATAGACAACAGGGACTTGGCATTCACAAAGATGTTAAGAGAATTGGAGAAGGATTGGAAGATTACGCTACTACTTGCTGTAGATTATATAGATTCTATGGGTATATCTTTTGATATAATTGATAAAGATAGTGCGAAGGCGAATATAGTATTCAAGGCAAAAGACCCTAAAGGCATTGAAGAGATTAAGAATGATGCAAGATTCTTGGGAGAGGCTATAGCAAGAAAATTTGTTGAGGAGAATGTAGGGCACTCAAGCAATATCACTGTAAGTGGCAAATACGTGATATTAGAACTTGAATTAAAAGGGCTTGAGAATATATGGGCAAGGATATTTAAGAAAGGATAATGAGAGTAGCCCTGGTTCATGACTGGCTTGTCAGGATGAGGGGTGGGGAAAAGGTATTAGAGGCACTCTGTGAATTATTTCCGGATTCTGACCTTTACACCCTGATTTACCGTAAGGGGCATATCTCAGATACTATCAGGAATAGGAGGATAAAGTCCTCAATCTTGAGTTCGTTGCCATGTGTCAACAGATGGTATCCATGGCTCCTTCCGATATTCCCATTTGCTATAGAAGGTTTTGATTTGAAGGGCTATGACCTTGTAATCAGCACAAGCCACTGCGTAGCCAAAGGTGTGAGGATGGAAAAAAACACTTGCCATATCTGCTACTGTTTTACACCCATGAGATACCTATGGGGTTTTGAACAGGAATATTTTGGGAATAAGGGATGGCTCTTTAAGAAATCAGCCATACCTCTTATGCGATATTTGAAAAGATGGGACCTGGAATCTAATAAGGGGGTTGATTGCTTTATAGCGATTTCCAACAATATAAGAGAAAAGGTAGCCAGGTCTTATGGCAGGGATAGTGAGGTAATCTATCCGCCTGTAGATACATCATATTTTAGGCCTGATTCTGCAAATAGAGGAGATTATTTTCTGATAGTATCAGCACTCGTCCCTTATAAGCGTATAGATATAGCCGTAGATGCCTTTAATAGACTAAACTTACCATTGGTGATTATAGGTGAAGGACCATGCGAGAAAGAACTCAAGAGTCGCTCCCTTCCAAACATTACATTTATGAAATGGCAGTCCCAGTCAGACTTGTTTAAGTTTTATAACGGATGCAAGGCATTGATATTTCCGGGTGAGGAGGATTTTGGGATAGTGCCATTAGAATCTCAAGCATGTGGGCGTCCTGTAATAGCCTATAAAAAGGGCGGGGCATTAGAGACTGTGGTTGAAGGTAAGACAGGTCTATTCTTTTATCCGCAGTCTCCTTCAGGCTTGATTGATGCTGTCCAGCGTTTTGACCCAGGCAACTTTTCAAGGGATGAGATACGCAGGCATGCTGTCCAATTTGATAAGGAGCTCTTCAAGGCTAAATTTAAAGAATTAGTAAATAGGTTAAGTTCAGGCAGGAGAAGAGATGCATCTAATTATTGATGGTTACAATGTTATAAAGAGAAATCCGGAACTGTTTTCTAAGGAAAATGAAAGTCTGGAAGCTGCCAGGGAAGGTTTGATAAAGTTGATGAGGGTATATAAGGGCATCAAGCCAAACCATGATATTATAATAGTATTTGATGGGAGCAGGGAAGCGGGGACACATTCTATAGTAGACCGCTCAATGATAAAAGTAGTATTTGCCAATGGGTCTGCAGATGATTATATAAAAGAGATGGTGAATGATAGCAAGACACCGGCAGATTATATAGTCGTATCTGACGATAATGATATAATAAACTGCGCAAGGAGCAATAGGGCAGGATTTCTCAGTACAACCCAACTCTTTGAAAAGATTGGGCCCCAGAAGGCCAAGGAGACAGGTTATGAAAAGCCAATCCCGCATAGTCCTAAAGCGCGCTCCATTACCCAGGAACTTATGGATTTGTGGGTGGATAAGGGCAAAAAAGGTACATAGTTTTTGTTATTGACAATTCGGGTTTTTTGAAGTATATTAGAGAGTAGAAATGAAAACTATATATTTGGTAACTAAATTCACCCTGCGTATACTACTCTTATTCGCGATAGTTCTTGTCCCGGGGATGGCCAGTGGAGTTGAACCTGCTACTCCTCCTTTCCAGGGAGAGCGGATTGTATCTATAGATTTTGATAATGTGGATATAAGGCTCGTAATCAAACTTGTCAGTGAATGGACCGGGAACAATTACCTCATAGATGACCAGGTGAGGGGGAATGTGACTATCATATCCCCTACCAAAATACCGATAGATGAGGCTGTAATGGTCCTTGAATCCATATTAGAGGTAAAGGGTTTTAGCACTGTCCCTGCAGGTAATGTCATCAAGGTAATCCCTGCTGCCGATGCCAAAGGTAAGGCGATAACGACCTATATTGGCAGAGACATGGAAAGGGTGTCTAAGGATGACAGGTTCATTACCCAGATAATACCACTCCAGTATGCAGATGCAGGTGAGGTTCGGGCACTACTTGCCCCGCTCATGTCCAGGAATAGCAGTATGTTCGCCCATCTTCCGAGTAACACCCTTATAGTTACAGATATCGCCTCAAACATCCACCGGCTCGTTGAGATATTAAGTATTATAGACGTAGAGAGCAAACAGGCAATCCTTACAGTAGTATCTTTGAAATATTCCCAGAGTACATTTATGGCAAACCAGCTCAATACGATAATACAGGCAAAGCAGCAGGCAGTGAAAGGCAGGATTCCTGTTCGTATAGCCGCAGATGACAGGACCAATTCTCTCATTATATTAACACCACCAGAAGAGATGGAACCCATAAAGCAGCTCATAGAAAAACTTGATATACCCACTCCCCCGGGCACAAGTACAGTCCACGTCTATAAATTGAAGAATTCTGAGGCAGCCAAACTTGCGCCGACGCTTACAAGCGTATTCAAGAGCCAGCAGCCAAGGGCAGGTCAGCAGCCAGGGTTAGAGCAGACTAATATCGTGGCTGATGAGACTACAAACTCACTTATAATCATAGCCTCACCACAGGATTATGAGAGTATAAAGGTTATGTTAGAGAAATTAGATATAATGCGCAGGCAGGTTCTCGTAGAGGCGTTGATTGCTGAGATTAGTATGGAAAAGTCCCTGCAGTTAGGCATAGAGTGGCAGAGTTTGGATGAGCCTGTAGAGGGCAGTGAGAGGATTGTCAGTGATATAGTCTATGATGCAGAAAACCTCACCCTTGCCCAGAGTATGGCAAGTAAACAGGGGTTTGTGGTAGGGCTTATGAAAGGCTCTGTATCAGGCATACCTGCGATATCTGTACTCCTGCATGCGTTTCAAAAGGATGCCTCAGTCAATATCCTATCCACGCCGCATCTCTTATGCCTTGATAATGAGAGTGCCAAGATTATAATATCTGACAATATACCTTATATTACGAGTTCTACCTCTATCATACCGAGTACTGAAACGACCTCTTCCGAGCCTTCAGTTATAAGTTCTTTTGGATTTAAGGATGTTGGCATAACACTTGATATAAAACCTTACATAGGTGAGAATACTGTGAGGCTCCATATCAAGCAGACTGTTGAACAACTGAACGAGGCACTTTCATTGGGGCCGGGGCAGCCTGCTACTATAAAGCGTGAGGCAGATACGAATGTGATTGCAGGTAATGGCGAGACTATAGTTATCGGAGGATTGGTTAGAGACGATAAGAGTAAAGGGATAGAGAAGGTTCCTATATTAGGAGATATCCCATTGCTTGGATTTATCTTCAGGCGCTCCAAAGACGTTAAGAGGAAGACGAACCTATTGATATTCTTAAGCCCCCATATCATAGCGACACCTGAGGATGCAAGACTTATTACAGAAAAGAAAAAGCAGGAAAGCGAGGAGTTTTTTAAGGATAAAGCAAAGGATAAAAAGTTAAAGAAGAAAGAAGAGAAAAAATCAGATGGCGATAAAGGATAATGGCAACCTTAAATCAGTATCCGAGAGGCTGAATATTCCATATCTTGATAAGATTAAAGATGGCGGGGTAGACCCATCTATAGTCTCCAAGATACCAATGAGCTTCCTGAAGAAATACAAACTCATACCTGTTAGTAAACGAGATAATGTGCTTACGATAGCAGTATCAGACCCATTAAACCTATACCCTGTTGATGATATACGGCTCCTTACAGGATTAGAGGTGGAAGTTGCCGTATGCGGGGAAGAAGAGATAATCAAGGCCATAAACCGATTCCACCATCTTGAGGCAGAATCTCCGGAAGAGGTGATAGAGGACCTTACTGAGGAAGGATTAGAAGAGACTTTTGCCATTAAGGAAGAAGAGTTACTTGACGACCTGCTTGATGTTGCACACAAGGCGCCGATTATAAAACTCGTAAACCTCATATTATTTCAGGCTGTCAGGGAAAGGGCAAGTGACATACACATAGAGCCGTTTGAGAAAACTCTTCGTGTGCGGTTCCGGATAGACGGCATACTATATGATACACTCTCTCCCCCGAAGAAGTTTCACCAGGCGATAGTCTCAAGGGTAAAGGTGATGAGCCACCTCAATATCGCAGAGAGGCGCCTGCCGCAGGATGGCCGAACATCTATAAAGATAGGTGACAAGGAATTTGATATCAGGGTGTCAATAGTCCCTACCGCATTTGGCGAGAGGGTTGTATTAAGACTATTAGATAAAAGCAGTATATTATTGGGCCTTGAGGAATTGGGATTGTCAAAGGAGAGGCTTGATAAATTCAATGCAGCCATTCGCCATTCACACGGCATCATACTCGTTACAGGCCCTACAGGAAGCGGCAAGACTACGACACTTTATGCTGCCTTAAGCACGATCAATTCTTCTGATAAGAATATCATTACTGTAGAAGACCCTGTGGAATATCAACTGCCAGGTATAGGCCAGATACAGGTCCAGCCAAAGATAGGGCTTACATTTGCCAATGGTCTGAGGTCTATCCTCAGGCAGGACCCGAACATAATGATGGTAGGTGAGATAAGGGATACAGAGACTGCAGAGATAGCTATACATGCCTCACTCACAGGGCATCTGGTCTTCAGCACGCTCCATACGAATGACTCATCAGGGTCGATAACGCGCCTGTTAGATATGGGCATAGAACCATATCTCGCCTCTTCTTCCCTCATCGCCATAATGGCACAGAGATTGGTGCGCACAACTTGCACAGGTTGCAAAGAACCCTATAAGCCAGAAGAGGAAGCCTTAAAAGAGATTGGCATTGACCCCACCAATATAAAGGTTAAAAATCTCTATCGTGGTAATGGATGTCCCCTATGCCTTAAGACAGGCTACAGGAACAGGACCGGCATTTATGAGATGTTAGTAATAGACCAGGATATACGTAATCTCATATTAAACAGGGCTGACTCAAATACTATCAAGAAAAAGGCCCAGGAGAAAGGCATGATTACATTAAGAGAAGATGGCGCAAAAAAGGTCCTTGAAGGAATTACCACTATAGAAGAGGTCTTGCGTGTGACACAAGAGGACATAGAGTAATTGCATGAAAGCAAGGAAGATTAGAGAAGGCATCTGGTGGGTTGGTGCTGTTGACTGGGACAGGCGGTTGTTTGACTCCCTCATACCAATTCCTGATGGAACGAGTTACAATGCCTACCTGATTCAGGGGAGTGAAAAGACGGTGCTCTTAGATACAGTTGACCCCAGTATGACGGACATCCTCCTCTCCCAATTGGAAGACGTCCCCAATATTGATTACATCATAGCCCACCATGCCGAGCAGGACCATTCTGGAACGCTACCTCATATCCTTGAGAAATACAGGAATGCAAAGGTCGTCATCTCTACCAAAGGAAAGGGAATGCTTATGGACCTCTTGCCTATCCCAGAAGATAGATTTATCACGGTAGAGGATGGAGAGACTCTATCACTCGGGAATAAGAGATTGAAATTTATCTATACCCCGTGGGTCCACTGGCCAGAAACTATGGTAACTTATTTAGAAGAAGAAAAGATACTATTCTCATGTGACTTTTTTGGCTCTCACTTCGCCACAAGTGATTTGTATGTTACTGATGAAGCAAAGGTTTATGAAGCAGCAAAGAGATACTATGCTGAAATCATGATGCCTTACCGCACAATAATCCATAAAAATTTAGAAAAGATAAAGGGGTATAAAATAGACCTTATCGCACCCAGTCACGGACCTATATATGATAAACCAATGTCCATAATTGATGCCTACCAGAATTGGGTTTCAGGTGAACCCAGGAACATCGTGGTCCTCCCTTATGTATCAATGCACGGCAGTACCAAGAAGATGGCTGAATATCTTATGAGTGCGCTGGTAGAAAGGGGGGTTACTGTCCAACGTTTTGACCTATCTGTAACTGACATTGGTAAATTAGCGATTGCTCTGGTTGATGCCGCTACCATTGTCATCGGGACTCCTACAGTGATAGCAGGTCCTCATCCTAATGCTATTTATGCTGCATACCTTACTAATGCCTTGAGGCCAAAACTGAGGTTTGTCTCTATTATCGGCTCCTGTGGTTGGGGTGGCAAGACTGTGGAACAACTGAGAGGGATGCTCTCTAACCTAAAGGTAGAAGTATTAGACCCAGTCACATGTAAAGGATTTCCCAAGGAACCTGATTTTAAGGCATTGGATAAATTGGCTGCCACCATTGCAGAAAAACACAAAGAGCATAATCTCTTATAAAATCAAATGAAAATCGGAAAGACTGAGGAATGAAAATAGTATATACAGGACTGAATCTGCCGGAAGGTAAGATTAAGTACAATGACGAGATCTTTGTGAGTCTTGCCGAGAAGTTTCAGCCGGCAAAGTTGTCGCCCTACTATTTCGAGTTTCTGCCAGACGACTACAAGTCAGCCGACGTTATTGCGATAGCGAATGAACATGTTCTGGATCTGCTCATTCTTGACATCGAGAAAATCGAAGGCCGTCTGTCGAGAACAGAGGATCCATCCGAAAAGGAGGTTCTCAAGAAATGCCTGGCACAGCTTGAGGATCAGAAGCCGATCTGTGATTTATCCCTGGACAATAGCGAGCGGGCTATCGTCAAGGCGCTCGGACCGTTAAGTTTCACGCCCACGCTGGTTTCCAAGGACACATCACCGAACGTAAATGTTGTGTGCCGTGACGTAATGGAGAAAGCAGGCATGATGTTTTTCTACACGGTAGGCAAGCAGGAGGTTCATGCATGGTTGGTTGAGAAAGACTCCGATGCCATAACGTGTGCCGGCAAGATTCATTCAGATCTAGCCCGGGGGTTTATCAAGGCGGAACTCGTGAGCTATCAGGATATGATGACAGCCCACAACATGCAGGATGCACGCTCCAAGGGGTTGACCAAGCTCGTCGACCGCGATTATGTCATCCCAGTGAACAGCATTCTCGACATACGCTTCAACGTTTGATGTCCCATGCGAAGTGCATACTCATAGAACAGCACAATCGGTCCGTCAAGTAAACTTGTCGTCCCGCTTGCATCTCAGCCGCCATCCGTTAGCACCATAAGAACAGGGTATCATGTAAAAAGTTTTTCTTAAATGAAAGGAGGCTTCAAATGTCAGAACAAAAAAAGACCTTGACTACGAATTTTGGTGCACCGATTCCCGACGACCAGAACAGCATGACTGCCGGTAACCCGGGACCGGTCCTGATGCAAGACATTCATCTTCTTGAGAAATTAGCTCATTTCGATCGCGAGCGCATTCCAGAGCGTGTCGTGCATGCCAAGGGAGCGGGCGCCTACGGTTATTTTGAAGTTACCCGCGATGTTACGAAGTACACCGGAGCCAAGTTTCTCTCCCAAGTAGGCAAACGTACCGATATTTTTGTTCGCTTCTCTACGGTTGGCGGCGAGAAGGGTTCAGCGGATGCCGAGCGCGACCCGCGCGGCTTTGCGGTGAAGTTTTACACCGAAGAAGGTAACTATGACATGGTGGGCAACAACACACCGGTATTTTTCATTCGTGACCCGTTGAAATTCTCTGACTTCATCCACACACAGAAGCGCCACCCGGTCACCAACCTCAAAGATCCAGACATGTTCTGGGACTTCCTCTCCCTTACGCCGGAATCGATACATCAGGTCACTATTCTTTTCTCCGACCGGGGCACACCGAAGACCTACCGACACATGAACGGATACAGCAGTCACACCTTCATGTGGTACAACGATAAGGGAGATCACTTCTGGGTGCAGTACCACTTCAAGACCGAGCAGGGCATCCAGAATCTTACCCGTGAAGAAGCTGATCAGATGAAAAGCGCAGACCCTGACCATGCCACTCGTGATTTGTTTGATGCAATCAAGCGAGGCGAGCATCCCGCCTGGAGGCTGGAGGTTCAGATTATGACGCCGGAACAGGCTGAGAAATACCGCTTTGACCCCTTTGACATTACCAAGGTCTGGCCTCATGCGGATTTTCCGCCCATAGATATAGGCCGTATAGTGCTTAACCGCAATCCGGAAAGCTACTTTGCTGAGGTGGAGCAATCTGCATTCTCACCCGCCAACTTTGTGCCGGGTATCGGCCCTTCTCCAGACAAGATGCTGCAAGGACGCCTCTTTAGCTACCATGATACCCATCTGCACCGCCTGGGACCTAACTACCATCTTCTGCCGGTCAATGCCCCAAAAGCTGGCACCACGAACAACTATCAACGCGACGGGTTCATGAGTTCCGGGGCCACCGGCGGCGGTTACCCGAACTACTATCCGAACAGCTTCGGCGGCCCGGCCCCCGATCCCAAGGCTACAGGACCAGCCCTATCGGTTTCGGGACAAGCTGCGCGCCAACAGTACATCCACCCGAATGATGACTTCGTGCAGGCCGGTGATCTGTACCGTAAAGTCATGATAGAAAACGATCGGGTGCATCTCATTGGGAACATCGTCTCTCATCTGGGTAACGCACAAAAGCGCATCCAACTCCGGCAGACAGCTATTTTCTATAAAGCAGATCCTGATTATGGTCGCCGCGTTGCCGAAGGGCTTGGATTGAATGTGAAGGATGTCAAATCACTTGCTCAGATGTCACAGGAGGAGCGAGCCAAGGCGACCCAGGAAAAGATATGATAGAAGCGGGAGTCCCCCCCTTCATACTTACACCCGTAGATGTTGCAGATGTGTCGATGGAGTGAATTTTGCTTGACAATATAGGGGAATTTGATATTATATACACAAAGTAAATTTAATATCATAGCCGCAGGAAGGGAAGATGGTGAAAAACCATCACGGCCCCGCCGCTGTAATCGGGGACGAAAGCCACAAGACCTGTTAGAAATGAATTTCTAACAGGTCAAGATGCCACTGCTTCCCCGACATAACGTCGGGGGGTGGGAAGGCGTCCCGACGCTAAGTCGGGGCGCTCCGATTAAAACATCGGAGCGTGGTAAGTAGGATGAACCGAGAGCCAGAATACCTTAAAGCGGAAGAGAATAACTCATAACCTTCGAGGGGAAGGTAAGGGAGACTATTGTATCCTGACTTTTCTTGAGAAGGTCAGGATTTTTTGTTTAATATGAAGATACTTTTACTTGACCCACCTATAATCAGGGATAAAGCAAATCTTGACGATGTAGTCAATACGCCGCTTGCTTCATGCCTTATTACAGGGTATATCGGTGCCTATCTTGAAGAGAAGGGTTTTGAGGTTACAGTTATCTCTTATCCAGGCAAGAGAGAGGCTCATGCCTTAATAGACTCTTCTATATTCCGTTTCTTTGATATAATCGGTATCCATCTTGTATACCAGTGGGATAATACAGGAAAAGTATTAGAATTAGCAAAATGCATAAAAGAGGCGAATGGAGATTCTCACGTTGCCGTATATGGATACTATCCTACATTTACCTATGAGGATATACTCAAGAAGAATCCGTTCATTGATAGCGTAATAGTTGGAGAGCCAGAAGAGCCATTTGCAAGGCTCGTTTCATGTATTGTGGCAGGGGACCAGGGTAAGAATGGCGTCCTGCCTAAAATTGCCGGGGTAGCTTACCGAAGTACATCAGGTATTGAGTTTCAGCCTTTATCTCCTATTGATAATATAGACGCATTGCCATTTCCTTTACGAGATAATGTTGAGACTGAGGAAGAGGTGTTTTATATCCTCGGAAGCAGAGGCTGTTTCGGCAGGTGTTCCTTCTGCTATATCCCTGAGTATCATGGCAGGGGCTCCAGATGGAGGGGCAGGAGCCCTGAAAATATAGTTGATGAGATGAAGTATCTGAAAGAGAATTTTGGGGCAAGACATTTCTATTTTGCTGATGCCAATTTCTTCGGCCCTGGATTAGAGGGCAAGAAGAGGGTTGAAAGATTTGCAGAAATTTTAGAGAAGGAAAGACTTAAAGTAAGGTTTGGCTTTGAATGTATGCCATCTGATGTGGAGGAAGATACCTTAAGAAGATTGGTTTCTGTGGGGTTAGAGGATATATTTCTCGGGATAGAGAGTGGCTCGGAGCGGATATTAAGAACATTTAGAAGGATAGCGAATAAAGACAGGAATAGAGAGGCTATAGGTATTATAAGAAGACTGAATATAAATCTATCTATCGGATTTATTATGTGGACACCATACTCTTATGTCCCTGACATAAGGGACAATTTCATATTTTTAAAGGAGTTGAATTTCTTGTCATCCCCATCAAATTCTGCTCACCTTTTGAGCCACAGGGAATTTCTGTTTAAGGGTGTGGATGACGGGAGGATGGATTTTGCAGGTCGGGGAGAAAATCCTTTACTTTATGATTATGAAAGGACTTATAGGTTTGAAGACCCTGGCGTCCAGATGATATATGATGCAGTCTATCCTGCCTGTAAATTAGTCTTAAGGCTATTTAATGGGGAGGATTTGGGATGTGGTGCTTGCGGCGTAGCAGGGAAGAGGGGCCCAATGGATAAAGCAAATCATCTATTAATAGAATATTTTGAAAGCGTGCTTCTCGGCGTTGAAAATGGAGAAATAGATAAGAATGCCTTAGAAGATAGGTATAAAAGATTTGAACAGGCAATAATGGATATTAAAAAGTGATAGATAGACTTATTTCTAAGGCTATAGAACTTGGCAGCAAGAATGCTGTGGTTATTTCTACAGATACGATTGTAACCTCAAGATGGGTTCATCTCAAATGCCAGTATGGGTGCACAGAATATGGGAATAGACTCACCTGCCCCCCTCATTCACCTTCTTATGAAGAGATGAAAAAGATTCTAAAGGAGTATAACCATGGCTTACTAATCCATGCAGATAAGAGCTGGCTTGTGCGGTATATCGTATATGAACTTGAGAAAGAGGCATTTAGATATGGGTATTACAAGGCATTTGGCATGGGTGCTGGACCCTGCAGGTTGTGTGAGAGTTGTGATGTAGAAAAGGAAGATTGCGCCAGACCTGATGAGGCAAGGCCCTCTATGGAGGCGTGTGGGATAAATGTATATCAGACTGTCCGGAATAACGGGTTTGATATTAAGACGTTAGAGACTGATTCAGAAACCCTGAATATTTTTGGATTGGTCTTGCTGGAGTAGGAGAAAGGAGACTGAATATGGTGACACAATTGGAATATGCTTTTCAAGGCATAATTACCGATGAGATGAAAGAGGTAGCTTGCAAAGAATCAAGAGACCCTGAATATATCTGCCAGATGGTGAAAGAAGGTAAGATAGTAATTGTGAAGAATTATGTGCGCAAAACAGGTGCAGTAGGCATTGGCAAAGGCCTTACGACCAAGGTCAATGCGAGTATAGGGACATCATCAGATATTGTTGATGTGGAGCTTGAGGTAAGAAAGGCAAAGGCTGCAGAGGAGTCTGGCGCAGATTCACTGATGGAACTGAGTGTCGGAGGTGACATAGATGCTATCAGGAGGAAGATAATCAATTCTATCAATATACCCGTTGGGAATGTCCCCTTATACCAGGCGTTTTGTGAGGCGATGAGGCGGTACCATGATTCTAATAAATTGGATGAAAATCTACTTTTTGATACTATAGAAAAACAATGCGCAGATGGCATATCATTCATGGCGATTCACTGCGGAATTAATCTAATGACTATAGAGCGCCTCAGGAGACAGGGCTATAGATACGGGGGACTTGTCTCTAAGGGCGGGGCACAGATGGTTGGGTGGATGATAACGAACAAAAAGGAGAATCCCCTCTATGAAAAATTCCATAAGGTTGTTGAGATATTGAAGAGGTATGACGTGGTCTTGAGCCTTGGCAATGGTATGAGGGCAGGTGCCATCCATGATTCATCTGACCGTGCCCAGATACAGGAACTCGTGATAAATTGTGAACTGGCAGAGATGGGCAGGAAGATGGGGTGCCAGATGATGGTTGAAGGGCCAGGACACGTCCCTATTGATGAGATTGAGGCGAATATCATTTTACAGAAGAGGATGAGTAATGAAGCGCCTTATTATATGTTAGGGCCTATAACTACAGATATAGCACCTGGGTATGACCATATCACAGCTGCTATAGGTGCTGCCCATTCAGCCAGGTACGGCGCAGACCTGATATGCTACATAACACCTGCAGAACACCTGGCATTGCCTAATGAGGAAGACGTGCGGGAAGGTGTGCGGGCGGCTAAGATAGCTGCATATATCGGGGATATGGTTAAACTGAAGAGCCGCGACAGGGATATGGCACTTTCAAAGGCAAGGCGTGACTTAGACTGGAATCGCCAGTTTAAATTAGCGATGTACGGAGATACGGCAGCATCTATCAGGGAGAGCCGCAGCCCCGAGAATGAGAAATCCTGCACTATGTGCGGCAGTTTCTGTGCATTAGAGAATGTAAACAAATACTTTGTTGAAGACCTGGCTACAAGTGAAAAGAGGTAGCAGTTGGAATATATCCATGGCGGTAATTTAAGGCTCGCATCCAGGATATATGGGGGCAGTGAGAAAGACTTTATAGATTTCAGTGCCAGCATCAATCCATTGCCACGGCCTCCTGAATTAAAAGAGTATGTCCTTGAGGCCCTGGATAGTATAAAACATTACCCTGATGACAATGCTTCAGTTTTTGTAGAGAAGGTATCAGATGTCTATGGAGTGCCTCAGGAGAATGTCTTAATAGGTAATGGCTCAAGTGAACTTATATTCTTCCTGAGCCTAATTAATGCCAATCAGCAAGCCCTCATACTCTCGCCAAGTTTTAGTGAGTATGAACGTTCCCTGCTCAACAATAATTGCAAGGTGAAGAAGACATATTTAGATAGTCTGAATAATTTTAATTTCAATCTTGATGAGGCTAAGGCTCTCCTTCCCCAGGCAAAAATAGTTTATCTATGTAATCCCAATAATCCGACATCAAACCTTATCTTGCCGAAGAAAGGTTTATTGGAATTTGTAAAGTTTGCTTCAAGGTATGGCGTACTGGTGATAGTAGATGAGGCCTTTATTGACATGGTTCCTGATGAGAGTCTGATAAAAGAAGCCTCTCACAGTGATAATTTAATAGTATTGAGGTCTATGACCAAATTCTTTGGCCTGGCAGGTTTAAGGCTTGGCTTTGCAGTTGGGCCAAAATACGTAATTGATAAAATAAAGGTATTGAGGTTTCCGTGGAGTATCAATTCCCTTGCACTCTCGGTCGGGTATAGGATATTGGGTGATAGGGAATTCATGAAAGAATCATTGGAATTCCTAAAAACAGAACGGGAGTTTTTGTCTTGTGGGCTAAAGGGAATAAGAGGGCTATATCCATATCCATCTTCAGCCAATTTTCTATTTGTAAGGATAGACGTTGAAGATATGACCTCAACAGAGTTGTTTCATTATCTTGCTAAGGAGAGAATGCTCATCCGTGACTGTAGTTCTTTTGATGGATTGGATGGCAAATATTTCAGGGTCGCTGTAAAAGATAGGGTCGATAATGAGAGATTACTTGAAAAATTACAGGAGGCATTAAATAGAAGTGCATGCTAAATCCCTAATGGTCCAGGGCACAGGCTCTCACGTTGGCAAGAGCATACTCGTTACTGCACTGTGCAGAATATTTGCTCAAGATGGGTATAGGGTATGTCCGTTCAAGGCACAGAATATGGCACTTAATTCATGTGTTGTGAAAGGGGGCGGCGAGATAGGCTGGGCACAGTTTGCCCAGGCAGAGGCGGCAGGGGTAGAGCCAACAGTTGATATGAATCCAATCCTCCTCAAACCTTCAGGAGACTGCGGCTCACAGGTTATTATCCATGGCAGACCCATAGGCAATATGAGCGCCAGGGAGTATTATAGATATAGAGGGGGGGCACTTGATGCGGTTATGAAATCTTTTAATACCTTAGCCTCTAAATATGAAGTGATTGTAATTGAAGGTGCAGGCAGCCCTGCAGAGATAAATCTGAAAAGTAATGATATAGTAAATATGAAGATAGCTGAACTTACCAATGCGCCAGTCCTATTGCTCAGTGATATTGACCGGGGGGGTGTATTTGCCTGGCTCGTAGGGACGATGGAACTTTTGACAGAGGAGGAGAGAGAGAGGATAAAAGGGATAGTCATAAATAAGTTTAGAGGAGATATAACATTACTTGAAAGTGGACTTCACCTTTTAGAAGAGAGGGTTAAAAGACCTGTTATCGGTGTGATTCCATATTTCAGAGATATAAAGATATACGATGAGGATTCTGTTTCATTAGATGAGCGTAATGCCCGGGGTATTGTAGATAATGGGTTAGATATAGTTGTCGTGAGGCTGCCCAGGATATCCAACTTCACAGATTTTATACCATTAGAAGAATCAGAAGGGGTGAGGCTCAGGTATGTGGAAGGAGAAGGTGATTTTGGTAACCCTGACCTTGTGATAATACCCGGGACAAAAAATACTTTGGAAGATATGGTATTTCTTAAAAATTCAGGAATTGCCCAGAAAATCCTGAAAAGCCAAGAGAGGGGAATACAGATTATAGGTATCTGTGGCGGTTTCCAGATATTAGGCAAAGAAATACATGACCCATCAGGTGTTGAATCTGGATATAAAAAGGTAGATGGCCTGGGGCTAATTGATGCCGTAACTGTAATGGAACGAGAAAAGGTTACTAATCAGGTAAGGGCAATAGGCCTTGACACTTTAGATTTTTTAAACGAAGGTGATGAGATATCCGGGTATGAAATCCATATGGGGCAGACGAGGCTATCAGGCACGGCGCGGCCTCTATTCAAAATAATTGAACGTGATGGCAATAAGGTTAGTCTATTAGATGGTGCAACAGTTAAGAATGGACAAATTATAGGCACATATATCCATGGATTGTTTGATAATGACAGATTCAGGAATAAACTCATTGCATCTTTGATGAAGAAAAAGGGCACAAGACCCATGCAGGTTGAAGGATGTGCTCATATAGCAAAAAAGGAAGAAAATTACAATAAACTTGCAGATATAGTAAGAAAAAATCTGGATATGAAATTTATAAAGGATTTAATTAAGTAAATGGGGATTGAGATAGTATTTGCTTATTGTATGGACATTATTATAGGTGACCCTGAATGGATGCCGCATCCTGTAGTATGGATTGGAAGAGCAATAGAAAAGACAGAACTTTTTCTAAGGAGGCACGTCCACATAGAGAGACTCGCAGGGATAATCCTGCTTATATTCATAACAGGCTCTGCATATCTTGTGACTTATTTGATAGTCCTGATTGCGAAAAATATTAATAATATTTTGGGAGCGATGATTTCAGCCATTATCATATTTACGAGTCTATCTATTAAGACTTTGGCGAAAGAGGCAAATGGCGTTATGATGGCATTGGAGAAAAAAGAACTCGGGTGCGCGAGGAAACTACTCTCACGCATCGTTGGCCGTGATACAGACAACCTTAACGAAAGTGAAGTAATCAGGGCGAGTGTAGAGACAGTAGCTGAGAATACAGTGGATGGAGTTATCTCGCCGCTATTTTATGCATTTATAGGAGGGCCGCCACTTGCGATTGCATATAAGGCTGTCAATACATTAGATTCAATGGTTGGGTATAAGAATGACAGATACAGAAATTTTGGCTGGGCATCTGCAAGGTTTGATGATTTAGTGAATTTCATCCCTGCAAGGCTCGCAAGGTTCATGATATCAATCGCTGCCATACCTTGTGCCCTTAAATTCAGGGATTCATTGGTAATATCATTTAGAAATGGTCATAGACATCCAAGCCCTAATAGCGGCATACCTGAGGCAGCATATGCAGGGGCATTAGGCGTGAGGTTAGGGGGAATGAGTTCGTATAATGCAATAGTTTCCCAGAAGCCATTTTTGGGTGAGAAGAAGAGGGAACTGCAAGTGAAGGACGTTAGGGATTCAGTAAGACTGATGTTTGTAACTTCTCTTGTAACGTTGGTATTCTTTTATAGTGTCGGAATTTCCTTTTCGAGATTCTTCAGTCACTTTGTTCCTTCAGAATGACATTATTGTCATTCTGACCCTGAGTGAAACGAAGGGGAAGAATCTAATTCAATATTATGAAAAATAGATTTCCGAGGATAATAATTGCAGGGACGCACAGTGGCGTCGGCAAGACTACTGTAGCCATTGGGCTCATGTCTGCCCTTGTCCAACGAGGCTATATAGTCCAGCCTTTCAAGGTAGGACCCGACTATATTGACCCAACGTATCATACCCATGTCACTGGAAGGGCATCCAGAAACCTTGATACGTGGATGATGGGCAAGGCAAGTGTATTAAAATCTTTTTTGAATGCTGCACCTTCTGCTGACATATCAGTAATTGAAGGGGTAATGGGCTTATATGACGGATTTTCAGGAAATGATGAGAGAGGCAGCACGGCACATCTTGCAAAACTTTTGGGAACGCCTGTATTC